>OGOU01000007.1_pt1 | contig 254196 bp, 188 predicted proteins | sample 1552721 | NCBI WGS metagenome assembly OGOU01 (sample SAMEA2580176, study PRJEB22360) | human gut metagenome | biome: human gut; feature: human-associated habitat; material: faeces | place: Denmark | collected 2008/2010
TGCACGCCGAAGGAGAACCTTGCTCCAGCGCTACGCTGCTAAATTATCATTTATAAGCCGACTCGCTGCACTTGCTTATGTACCAAGTTATTTTTTAAGCATTACTAAAAGAGTACGGTGCAGGATGATTTCACAAAAAATAAATATTAAGGCTAAAGCTGAATTCAACTTTTAAGTGCGACACGTCTTTTAGAGTATTTGCAAACCTCTTTCCTCTTCAAACTAAATACCGGCAGGAAGAAGAAAATGCCGATAATAGACATCACCAATCCGCCAATAGTACCCGCAGCCAACGGAAACCAGAAAGCTTCCTTATCCGTCCCCACCATAAACGGGATAAAACCCAGAATGGTGGAAACTACCGTAAGAAAAATAGGCAGTATCTTTGCATTCCACGCCTTTGTATATGCCCGAAGCATAGAAAGCCGGGGAAAGCGGCTACGGATGCTGTTATACTCATTCAGAATATAGATGCTGGCATTTACCGTAATACCACAAAGCAGCACAAACGAAGCAAAGCCTCCCTGGTCGAAATTCAAGCGGAACCAATAGAATGTAAGGAACACTCCTATATAAGATACCGGAATAACAAAGATAATAGCCAAAGGCTGTTTCAGAGAATTAAACAGAATACTCGTTGTAAAGAAGATAATGGCAATCACAACCAGCAACAACAGGTATTGCTTGTTATCTTTCTTACCCCATGACCACGATTGGCTATCCGATTCAGCAGTATACCCCATCGGAAGCAATTTATTAAACTCTTCCAAATCCCGCTTCTGTATTTTATTGCCTTGCTCGTACGAGCCGATATACTCATATTGCAGACAAAGACGATATTGCTGATTCTCTTTGGCTATCTGTTGCGGCATCTGCCCCTTCTCTACCGTAGCCAATTCGGAAAGTTTATAATGCTTTCCGCCATCCACCCTGTAAGGAAAAAACTGCATGGCCCATACATCATAGTCGTGAGACTGTCGGGAAGAAAGTCGAATACTTTCCGTACCGCTTTCCGTCACCACCGAACCCACCTGCATATTCTTGCCGAATATCGGCTGGATAGCGGAGAACAAGTGCTGGGCATTAATCCCCTCCTGAGCCATACGCTCCTTATTCAGATTGAAGTAAAACTCTTGATAATCGTCTTTCCACCAGGAAAATTCCGACTTGATAAACACTTCCTTGATGCGACGGTGCGAAAGCAATACCTCCTTCAGCTTTTCGGCCCATGCATAGAGCTCGTCATAATTGTAGCCATACATCTTGATGCGATAAGAACCTGCGCTCTCACGAACATCATTACTGAAACCCTGATCTTGCAAGCCATATACATCCCAGCTACCACCTCCTAACTCAGATACTTTACCAATCAGATTCGCCTTTAACGTATAAGGGAAACCGCTATGCTGATACTCTTTCTTGAAATAAATCTGAAGATTGGCCCTGCGTGCATTATAGACAGAAGCATGAAACTGCTTAATCTCCTTGAAGCCGCTAAGATAAGTTTCCACACGTTTCACCAGCGTATTCATCTGTTCCAGCGTACTTCCATTCGGTAAGTTCGCATTCGCATAGAGCACCACTTCTTCATTGCGACTAAAATAACTGCCTTCGTACACTTTCTGCACAAACAAACGAAGACTACCACCTAAAGCCTTATCCACCACAGGTTTCACTTTCTCTTTATAAGTAGAGGAGCCCAACGTCTTGTTATACCGTTCTATCCATTTGCCTTCACCCTCCAACTTCTCAGGAAGAAGGAAAACGGGCAACCCGAAACCAAGCAGGAGCAAAATGCACACCGCCACCCTCCAGCGCAGAAGAAAGCGGATGAGCAACTGATAGAAATGCGTGAAGTAAACAGTCAGCCTGCGAATACGTATATGACTCCGCACCCAGCGTTTCACGCTCTGCCTCTTGACAAGCTTTATTCTATCAATCATGGCCGGAACAAAAAAGAGAGCCACGAAAAGAGATACCGCCAGATTAATAATCACCACAGCTGCGAAGTCTTGCAGGTTCAGGCGGATTTTCTCATCCAGAAAGAAGATAATAACCAAAGCCCCCATTGTGGTCAAGGTAGCCGCCAGTACGGACATAAAAGCTTTCAGATTACGCCTGTGCAAAATGTGGTCCGTCATCACAATGGTACTGTCTATCACAAGATTCAAGGACACAGTAATCCCTGCCAATGAATACAGTTGCATCTCCAGCCCGAAAAGATAATAGAAAATAACCGCCACGGAAATGTTGATAGCCAGGCTGGTAACGATCAGCAACAGATACTTCAGATTCAACGTAATAATCCAGACGAATACCAGCAGGATCAGTACCGTCAGCCCCGTACGGAAATAAATTTTATTCAGTTCCTCGCGAATATACTCCGTGGCATCATAGCTGGTATGCACCTCGTAGCCGGGCGGCAAAGTCAGACGTATTGCTTCCATTTCCCGCATCACTTCATTGCTCAGTTGCAATTGGTTAGCAGTCTCTACGGCCGTGACAGACATATAAATGGAATTCAGACCATTGATACGGTAATAGCTTTGGGGCGCTTCTTCCATACGCGCTACAGTCACCAACTCGTCCAAGCGGATAATCTTGCCGTCCGAAGCAGTCACCGTGATGTCCGAAGGAATAAATTGCCCGCTGACTCCATCCGGTATCAAGACCAGACGTATCCACTGCTTACCACCGGCCGTATCCATGTTGTGCGTTCCCAGAAACTCTTTATTATAATGTAACTGGATGGCCCGTTGAATATCAGAAATGCTGATTCCCAGCGTCCGCAATTGTTCACTGTCGTATTCCAACCGCCATTCCATCGGGGTAGCACCACTTAAATCTATCTTATAAATGCCTTGCAACTTAGCCAGACGCGGCTTGATATGTTCTTCTGCATACTGCTGTATCAGTATAGGCGTGGACGGTGCATTCAGTGTGAATGATAAGAACGGACGGGCTGTATTCGCATCGGGCACCTTCATGTCAATATACGGATAACTGACTCCGGAAGGCAGTTGCGACCATGTCTGCCGGATAATAGTAGAAGCCTCAAAACGTACCGCATCCACATCAGCGTGTTTATCCAGATCTACCGTAATGGAACCGTAGCCATTGCTTGAAGTAGAGTACATTCCCTTTACCCCTTTGATGCGGGCCAGCATGGACTCCAGTTTGCTTGTCGCCTCCATCTCTACCACCCGCGACGAAGTGCCCGGCATGCTAAAGCGCACCGTAAAGCCCGGCAATGTGCGCGACGGATTCAGCTTGACCGGAAGCATCGGAACCAAGGCCAAACCCACCAGTGCCAGACAGACAAAGGTGACGATGAGGGTAAAAGGGGAAAGGCTTTTCATTTTAGTTGAAAGTTGAGAATTGAGAGTTGAGAGTTATTAGTGACTATAATCGAATTTGTCAGAAAGAGAGAAGCCGCTGGCAAAATCGTGCAGGGTCAGCTTGCGGATTTTATAATAGTTCAGCCAATAGTTTTTCAGGGCTGAGATATAGTTGCGCTGGGCTTCTTGCTGACGGTTCAATGACAAGGTAAGGCTACTGATATCCGCCTTACCGATGATGAAGCGTTGGCGGGTTTCATTGTATGCCAGGATGGAAAGGTCGAGGGCTTCTTCGGCACTTGTCACCAAGTCTTGCTGGACATTGAAATCACTTACGGTCATAATGACTTCTTCTTCAATGCTGATTTCGTTCTGACGGGAAGAGGTTTTTACTACATTCAGATTGTTACGGGCCATATTATATTTTCCCTTACGCACTCCCCAGTCCACTAAAGGAATGGAGACGCTGACAGATACCATTTCCTGCTGCATAGGGCGGTTGTAGGCTTCGCCAAATTTCTCCGCCACCTGGTTGAAACCGACACTGGCGTTGATACTGGCGTTGAAGCGGGATTCTTTCTTGGTTTTGTCTACATTCCGTTCTGCTTCCAATATGTCCTGGCGTAATCCAAGGAAGTTCGGGTTGTTGGAACGGGCGGCATCCAAGGCAGCATCTACAGGGATGTTTAGTTCTCCGGGACGGCTGGGGAGAAGAAGCCGTATCTCTGTATTCTTTTCCAGATTGAGGAAAGAAGCCAGCGAGAACATGGCACGTTTCAATGAACTTTCAGCATTCTGCAAAGTGTTACGGGCATTCACCACGTCCAGCTTCAGCGTCAGAAGATCGGCACGACTGATAGAGGCTATCTTCAGACGTTGCATACCAATACGATAAAGCGTATCGGAAGAAACGACATTCTCCTTTGCCAAGTCATACTCAGCCTGCGCCATGGCAAGTGCAAAGAAATAGGTAGTGGCCTGCTCGGATACCTGCTCAGCATTGTAGATATATTCTTTCTTTACTTTCTCGTATTTCAGCGGTTCAATCTTTCGTTCCCAGCGGAAAGGATTATAACCTACCAGACTTTGCGAATAACCTAAACGAACGGGAACACTGGTATACTGCGTGTAGGGATTGGAACCGAAACTACGCATATAGCCCAACTCAGTATCCAGATAAAAAGTACCACCCGTCAGGTCAAAGTTTTGCCTGACTGCCAGGTTGCCATAGGCATAGAAAGACTGTTGGCTACGGTAAATATCCAAATCCTGTTCGGAGTCATAACGCTTCGTAATGTCACGGTTATACTGTGCAGGAGTCATATTCAGCGTCAGGCTCGGCAAGCGATTTGCCTTATAGGTACGATATTCCCAATAGCCTGAAAGATACATATTTTTAGTACGGAAAGCTTCCAGCGAACTATCGTTCGCCATCTTAATCGTCTGCTGCAAGTCCAGCGTAACCTGCTGTTGCTGCGCGACGGACGGAAACGCCTGAGAAAGTCCTACAAGAATAATTAAACCAAGTTTCTTCATTATATCAAGCTTTTTTATCCCGGTAAATAAACCAATATATCAACGGAATGATGAACAGACTGACCAATGTGCCGATGAACATCGCCCCAATCATGGCAATGGAAAGCGGCTTCTGCAATTCCGATCCCATATCGAAAGAGAACAATAACGGTACCATGGCAAAAATAGTAGTGAGCGAAGTCATGATGATGGGACGCAACCTGCGCCGTCCCGCCTCATGGATAGCTTCCAGAAGCGGCATCCCCGTCTTACGTAATTCATTAATCGCATCCAGTTTCAGGATGGAGTCATTGATGATAATACCACACGTAACGATCAGACCGATGGCAGACATCAGATTCAGCGTATGTCCGCATATCCACAACAGTACCAGGGCAAATGCTACGTCTATCGGTATCTCCAACAATACTACAAGCGGTTGCACAAAACTCTCGAACTGTGCCGCCAGAATGAAGTACATCAACAGAATGGAAATAAACAGAATAACCACCAGTTCATCCAGCATCTTCCGGTTAGAGAAGAAACTTCCTGAAAAAGCGGTATCCCAATCACCGGTAGCATCCACCACTTCCTTCACTTGCTCCATAAGCGGTTCCGCCTCTTTTACTTCATAAAAACGGAACGGAACATATTCTCCGTTACGTCCTGCGGTAATCGCTTTCAGATCTTCCGCCGGCGCCACTGATACCAGCTCACGCAAAGGCAGATATTCAACACCATATTGATCCGCCCGTGTCGGAACGAGTGTTTCCTGTAAGATGCTGTTGACCGTTTGTTCCTCTCCCACAATGCTGATAGGCAGATATTGCTGGTAAGAATGAAGAGTAGCTATGCTGTTTTCTTTGAAAGCTGTTTTCAGTATGCGATACAACTCGTCATACGAAACATTATAAAGTAGCAATTTTTCTTTATTGATACGAATATTCAGTTGATTTTCAAAGGCAATACCCGTGGGAGCATATCCTGTACGGGTAGCAAACTCAGCTTCCAGATTACGTAATTCATCCGCTGTCGGCACTTTTTCCTTGTTGCGGGAATAAAGTTCAGCCACAACATCGGCTTCTCCCGTCACAAACAGTTTCTCAAATACCGTCTCGGGTGGCGAAAAAGAAATCACGGCCAACGGATATTCCGCTTTGAGGGTACGGTAAACCTTTTCCTGCAAAGGGACTATCTCAGAGGGATTCTTTGTCTTGAAATAAAGTTCTGCTTCCGAAGAAGAAAGAGCCTGCTCCCGGTTCAGGAGATAGTCTTGTTGTCCGACGGCGGCAGTCTGTTCGATAGTCTCTGTCTTAAACAACTCAAATAAATTGTCTACCCTGCGACGATTCTCGTCCACATGGATATTCTCATTCCATTCCACACGGGCTATCAGCTCATTCTGATCTATTTCCGGCATACGCTCTTTTCCTATGAAATAGAACATGAATACACACAATGGCACGGAAACTATGCAGAAAAATACGCTTGCCGTTTTATGAGCAAATATAAAATCAATCCCGGCATCATAGAAACGATCAAGTGTATGATCCTTTATAGGATTATTGATTCGAATACGCGAGAACCATGATTTGCGCAGTCCTGTCCGGTAAACCAGCATATAGAGCACCGGCAGCAACATGATGCCCGTGAAGTAAGAAACCATCAATCCAACGGTTACCGAGAAAGCCTGATCGTAGAAAATGGCTCCGGCAATACCACTCATAAAGATCAGTGGTACAAACACCGCAATGGTAGTCAACGAGGAACTGAGCATCGGAGTAACCACCTCACTGGTACCCGTAATACAGGCACGTTTCAGCGAGTATCCTCTTTCCCGATATTGAGAAATATTTTCAGTTACGATGATGGAACTGTCAATCATCATACCCAATGCAAGAATCAATCCGGACAGGGATATGATGTTCAGTGACATCTTGAACAAATAGAAAAAAAGAAAACAGATCACAATGGAAACTACCATACTCAGTCCGATGATGAAAGGAGATTTGACATCCCCCAGAAAGAGTACGGCTACGATACAGATAAATAGAAAGCCCAACGAAAGGTTTTGTTGCAAGTTGGAGATAGTATAATCCAAAAGCTCTGTCTGGTTTCGGCTAACGCTGAATTCAATGTCAGGATATACACTCTGAAAATAATTCATGGTGCCGCCAATGGCCTGCTTCATGTCATCCATATTCTCGTCCGCCTGCTTGATAATGGCCAATGTCACTGCCCGTTTACCATTGCTCATGGATACGCCTTTTTCCCTGACGGGAACAATACCTATCCGGCAGAACTCTTCCAGACGGATGATGCGTCCGTTTTTGTTAATAAGAATATTCTTCACATCCTCTTCCGTACGCAACAGAGTGGAAAACTTGATATTGTATTCATAATATCCATCACGTACGGTCATACTTCCCGGTTCCACATTATTTTGGGCAAGAGCAGATTCTACATCCTGTATGGAAAGTCCCAGTACGGCAAGCTTATTTTCATCGGGAACAATCTGCAACTGGCGCTCCACCAATCCTGTGATATCCACCATGGCTACCTCTGTCAGCTGCTCGATACGCCGTTTGATAACGCTTTCGGCAAATTCACACAGATCGAGGAAAGCACGTTCGTCCGTTTGTCCGTAAGTGCTGTCATTCTTCAGGGTGAGGCTGAGATAGAATACCGGAATATCGGTAGCACTTGCTTTTACTACTTTAGGACGGTCTGTATCCTTAGGCAGGTAGTTCATGGCGGCGTCAATCTTCTCATTCACTTCGATAAAAGCAAGATCCGTATTGGTGCCGAAGTCGAAATTCAGCCGGATAAGACCTGCCCCATCATGCGCCTCGCTATCCATATCTTTCAGACGAGCCACCTGGATAAGTTGTTGGCGCAATGGTTTCACCACCGTATTCTCCAACTCACGCGCAGAAGTATTCTGTGCTGAGATTTGTACTGTAATCTCCGGGATGGCAATATCCGGCAGCAGAGATACCGGCAACGTGAAATACGTTACCATACCGACAATAAAACATGCGGTAAACGCCATCAATACGGCAATGGGCCGCTGTACCAGAAACTTAACCATCCCCTCCTTTAATTTTTAATTATTAATTCTTAATTATCACCGGTGCCTCATGAGCCAGGTTCACATTGCCTGTCACAATCACCACATCTCCTTCTTGCACTTCATCTTCCACAATCGTGTATTCATCGGAATTTTCCAGTACGGTCTGCACATAGTTCCATTTCGCTTTATTATCTTTCAGTGTAAAAATCACCTGCTTACCGGAACGCAACACCACTGAACTCTTCGGAACAACCAACTGTTCACCTAGCGAACGATGTACATTAACCCGTATGTTCATGCCATTAAAGAGCTTGCCCTGTCCGTTGACAACGGCCTTCACTTTCACCATGCCTTTATCGTCCACCAGCGGATTGATTTCGGAGATACGTCCTTCGTATTTGGCAGAAGGATCTGCATAAGGGGTAACAACCACTTTATCGCCACCTTTAATAAGGGGGAGTTCACTCTCCAATACAGTAAAGTCAGCTTCCATGCCCTGTGAACCGATAATTGTACAGAAAGCATCTGAACTGCTGGGAGCATTATAGGGTTTGGAAAAGAGATTAGCCACCACCCCGTCAAAAGGAGCAATCAGAGTGGCATGTTCTTCTTCATATTTAGCCAGTTCATATTGAGAAAGGGTCTGATCATAGCCGCTTTTCACCCGTGCCAGTTGCATGATATCATCGGGTACATTGGCAGTATCATCCGCTGCATACCCCTGCCCTATCAATACATCCTGCAATTCCAACTTAGCTTTCTCCAAAGCATCTTTGGACTGTGCGGTCTTATTTTTTAAACGAAATTTATCCAGCTCTGCCAGTTTTTGTCCTTTGTGTACCCGGTCACCGTTCTTCACATAAATCTGCGCCACGATACCCGAACTTTCAAAACGCAAATCTGCCATTCCTCCGGCCACTATCTTGCCATTACTTACCAACTCGTGATTGAATATCTGCCGCTTCAAAGGCAACACGGTCACTTCATTCTTCTCATCCGGCAATACGGTAGCTACTCCTTCATCGGCGGCTTCTTCTTTTTTCGCACCGGAACATGCTGCCAACGCAAATAGTGCCAGACAGATCAAAAACCGGTAGTTCTGTGTCTTTATCATTCTATATTAGTTTTTCCGTTTACACTTAGTGTATGCAAAAATAGTCGTTTTCCCTTTACGAGCCGCCATATATATATGGACAAAACGAGACTGGATACAAACTGTTATTTTTCTAATTATCAAACAAGTATATTCTTGTCCATTCCCAAACAGGTGGACAAGAACATACCTCCTTCCTTATTTAGGGACTGTAATAATCACTACCGGATTAGAATCATCCGTCAATTCTTTCAGTGCCGAAAGTTTTTCATTTTCTGCCGCTTCAGGATTTTCTTCCAACCAGGTCATCACTTCTCCGGCATCAATAATCATTCCATATTCTCCCTGTGCACTGCATGCCTTGGGATGGAAAGCCATAAAGCCGGTCAGGTCATCTTTTATACCTTCCTTTTCGGCATACATCCGGGTAGTATTTGCCTTCCGGTCGTAGATTCCGTTAAACGTTTCCGGTTCATCTGTATAAAGTCCCCGGATACACTGAAAGAAAACAGTATGATCCGTCTCAAAAATACATCCCACCAACAAGCGTTTTTCGTTATCTTTGGATTCAGTACGTGCCTCGGCGCCCCAATGCCATTTACCTGTGGAGAACGCAATATAAGGTGTCAGCTCATTCCCTTCCACTGTATAAATGGTATCATTGAAATTCTCTTTATAACGTATCTTATTATCACTCTTCCACAGGAAAGGAATACCCGCTACACTTGCCGAGGCATCTCCACTTTTAAATGTAGTCAGAATAATACCTGCATTTCCCTGCTTTTTGACGCTGATACTGTTTATGTCATCTACTCCTCTATTAGGCAAAACCGGAAGTAGACTGGGCACCGTATCTAGCTGTTCTCCCGCTTCATTAAATAACAGCAAAGCGCGCCCGTTATCACCTACAATATTACCGTAACGACCTATTATCACGGAATCTGTAAAGCTGAAATCACTCGGTGAATCCGGAGGGGTAGGTATCGTTACACCACCACGGTAATTACCTTGCAAATCATATTTCTGTAACTTACCGGGTCTGCGCATAAAATAAAGCAGACCGTTTACATCATTATAAGTAGGCGCCGCAGTTGAATAAGCTTCCGGATCATCGCCCAAATGTCCCACTTTGCTTAAAAACTTACCGCTCTCTTTATCAAAGATAAAACAAGTTTGACGTGAAAAGACAACAATCTCTTTATCCAGTAACAGAATATTCGGGCTTCCACCTACCAGACACGAATCGGTTGTTTCTAATGGAACATAGCATACATCGCTTCCTAATTCCGAAAGTTTCAATTCGGCAGGCTTTTCCATAGCTCCCGCCACATCAATACTAGAACATAATCCATCTGCAGAGGATTGCGGAGTACCGGTACAAGCCGCCATCAGACAAGATAAGCCTGTGGCATACAACCATCCTTTTCTCATAATTCTTTGTGTGTTTTCAGATTCAACATTTATAACATCTCCGCAAATAAACTAATATTTTTAGTTTTAAAACTAAAGTTTATCGTTAAAGAAGTAAAAAGGCTTATTTAAAACGCGACTTTTCATACAATTCCTTCTTATTGATTATGAACAGTGATTGATTATTCTCTATATTTTCACAATCTTCCAACGCCATTATAACTTTATCCTTATCTACTTTGAGAAAAGAAGCTAAACGATATTTTCCTCCATTCACTTCTGCCGGTAGAATATAAGTAGTTGTATTATGAGTTTCCTTATTATACAGAGCCAACCTTACCGAGTCCTCACAAGAGAAAACAAAATAAAGATAGTTCTCTTCTTCATAAACATACCTGATAAGCGTTGCCAACTTTTTGTTTTCAGGCTTATTTACATAATCAATTAAGTCATAAACATCTTTATTGAGGCGCTCCACTGCCGGAATAGCATATTCCCCGAAGTTTACGAAATATTTAGGCTGAACCATACAATCATTTACTACCGTATAGATTGTATCACTCAAAGCTTCCCAATAAGTGATGAAACCACCATTATCATCACAATTCATAAAATCAAATAGTAGAAATCCGGTGTGAAGCGAATGGCCCTCCAGTGTCTGAGTTATCGTATATTTTTCATCCAACAATGAAAGGGCCGGCGTCACATACCCTGGAGTTCCATTAAAGCTATTCTTTGCTATATATTTATTTTTCCCATAAGGACGGATAAGCTGAGGAGCACATTCTACATCCGATTTTTTTACAGCCTTTTCCGTACGCAAATAACGACCGGAAGGAGCAAAAAACAATACTCGACCCTGATTAAAATCATAAATACATAATTCTTCATTCTTAATAAAGAAAGAAGATAAATTCACATACTCCTTATTACCTTGTCCTATTCCGGATATGTTATATAAGTAATTACCCTCCGTATCAAACGTCAATATTTTATTTCTGGACCGTATAAAGTATTTGTCCTTAACCTGATCTATCGACACGATGTCATACAACAAAGAAGAGTCCGATGTCTCAAGCGGGATTATTCTGCCTCGCTGTAAAGGCAGTTCTACACTCTGCTCTACATCAACAAATATTTCGTTACTAAAATCAGAAGATGATTTAGTAGCGGTACAACTATATAGCAATACTGTTATGCATAAAGTCAACATAATATTTTTACTCATATCAAAACATTTTCATGAAATAAAATCATATATCGAAACTTCAGAATTCAAAATTCTGGCGTAAAATACCTTTCTTTGATTTGTTTCAAATAGGTATCTGTATATTTCCCATAATTCCTATCGGGTATGAACAAATGTTCTATTTTATTGTCAACAATTACAAAAAAGCAAACAAGGCTGGTATTATCTAAAGATATACCAAGCTTCTTCCTACCTATATTTATAGTATTCCCTTCTTTAAATTTTTCATTTATCGAATAATCAGATGCCAGATATAGAATCGCAGAAGCCTCCTCAGACTTGGAGAAATTCTCTTTTATACACTTCTTTGCATAATTAAGACATGCATCACATGATTGAGAAGAGTAATAGCAGATAAGCCGTGGTTCACTTAATTTAAGTTCCTTCACACCAATAGAATTATCACTACAAATAATCGAAGCTGTTATATTATCCTGTATATACATTTCTTCAATAAAATGTTCATTTTCCCAGTCTGAGATCGACTTTTCTAATGACATTTTGTAGAGTATAACAGATGAAACAATTAAAATACTAAGAAGCAAAACAAACTGTAAGGAAATAATCACCTTTTTCATGATTTCTAATTTATTTAAAAACATATTTTATAACAACAGGATTATCGTCATCTTTTATACTATCAAACACTTTACGAGTATCAGCATCCAAATCTTCCGCATTTAGTATATTAAGACCATAATTGGGATCTGCTCCTATCAAATAAACTCCACTTTCATCAACAAATGAAGGGATGCATTCATGACCTTCTTTAAAGGCATTAAATACTACAGGCTCCTTACTTTGTTTATCATAAATAAGAGTCCAATATTTATTATCATAAGCAAAATCGGTAATATAATATCGTGAATTCTCACCATATGAAACAAAAATATTCGCATATTTAGCTCCAACTGTACGAGCATATTTAAAGTAATATTCCATAGGTTCATCCTTCAAGTCTGAAATTTCAAAATTCTGTTCCCCAAAATCCCAATGATATTTGGGAATCAACGAATTATTTTCGAAGGTGAAAACATCTCCATTATAGGATTGTACAAAATGTACTTTACCTTCACAAATATAAAATGGCGAATACGTATGATGATAAAAAGTATTAAAGAGAAGAAATTTTGGTAAATCATACAACTCTGAGATAATCTTGCGTTGAACAATATTATATACCACCATTTTATTCCCTTCACGAGAATCGCTAAAAAGTAAATATGTATCCTTGTCTAGTGCAATAAATTGATGTACAGCAGGTACAGTCAATGGAAGAGGGATCTTCTCTTTAAAATTTTGCCCAAGACTATCATATCGAAGAATACCTCCCATAGGAGACAAAAGGTCTAAATCACCCGTAAAAGGATTAAAATAAAAGCTATATAATTCTGTATATTCTCCCGGACCATTACCATGTTTATTTATATCATATAAAAAATTACCATTTTCATCAAATACTAATATTTTTTTTTGAGGCGTATCAAGTATATAATATTTACTATCATGATAAATGCGTTCACCTACATATTTTATCAATGAGTTCTCAGATGTTTCCAAAGGAATTATTTCAACTCTTGAGAAATAATCGTAAAAAGAAGGTGAAATTGTTTTTTTTAAGTCAATCTTACATACTGTACTATCTCTATTAATAATTTGTTGATTGCATGATGTCATTAACAACATACCCCAAATAATAACAATAATAATTCTCATATTACATATACTTTTTTATTATTTATAATAGGATGGCCAACATATCAATACATTAGCCACCCCATAGCATTCGTACAATTATCTGTGATTTATACAATAATCAATAACACCCATCCAGAATGAGCTACAGTAGTCTTTAGGAACACCTGTTGCTTCACAATAAACTCGGCAGCGATGGAGATCTATTGTTTCTGTACGCTTTTGATAGCAATCTCCACTTCCTCCTGTACTACATTTAATCTCAACCCCTCCGATTTCTCCACCATCAATAGGATCATCTTCCCCACTGATAGCCTCAATCGTCGATGTATTCATATCGTAAGAGCGATCAGAACTCAATACAGTTCTCACATTCAATGCAGTAATAGCAATAACCACAACTGCAAACATTACAATCTTAATCTTTTTCATTTTTGATTTTTTAATTGTTAATTGTTAATTCAAATTTATAGAAAGCTTTCTAATTTCATTTCTCATTTCATTGATTGCACTTGAAAAGACTTTAGGCTCTTTTGTTAGAACAATAATGCTCATCTTCTCAAACTTTTCTTTATTAAAGTAAGCAGAATCTGTATAAAGTTTAGCCAACATATAATAAGGATAAATACGAATAGGTAGTCTATGAGTAGAAGCAATAAAACACGATTCAGCCTTCTCATACAAACCTAATTGTAAATAACATTTTCCTTCTGCATTGAGTACAGCTACATCACTGGAAACTTTCTCTGTACGCTCCAACACCTCAATAGCCTGACTATACTGCTTCTGTTCCATCAGCACATGTGCATATCGAAAAAGAAGTTTCGGACTGTGCATAATCTTCTCATAAACTGATTCGTATGCAGACGCAGCTTCCTGATATGCATTTTCCGAGTAAAGCATGTGAGCAAATAACACCCTCTCTTTATAGTGCTTAATATCCTTCAACTGATAAATACAAGATACAGAAACAACAAGTAAGAGAATGGATACAATATACGCAACAATACTTCCGGAAAAACAACGACGTTCTTCTTCCTTGCCGTTAGAAACACATAAGGAGGCAAGTAATATACCAACTACCCCAAATGGAAACACCTGGAGCGGATAAGCCGAAAATGCAAAAACACATAAAGATAACAGCCCGCCACATATACCATATTGCCTCGTTCGATAGCCTTTCCGAAAAGTATAGTAGATGAAAGCACAAGCTAAAAGGAGCAAGACGACTCCTCCTTCAACCGTCAATTGCAGATACTCATTAAAAGCATATACAGGAGAACCGGCCACTCTCTCTTCCCATTCCGAGTAATCGCCTTGAGAAAAATAAGCGGATTGTTCCTGACCGTAAACTTTCGGAAAACTCCCAGGCCCATATCCCGAAATAGGACTTTGGGCAATAACAGCAAGTGTCTGTTTCCAGATAAATAAGCGTCCGCAAACAGAATCGGACCTCATCGAAATCAATAAGCCTGCAATAGTTCCACCTAATATCAGGAACAAAACCATACAAAGCACCGTCGCCTTAAAGTGCGATACAAAATATTTTCTTAACTCCCCCACCCATTGAAAATGGAGAGACAATACAAAAAGACTACTAACAATCAATGCTCCCCAAGCCGAACGACTCATCCCTGCCGGAATCATAGAAAATAACAACACGGCTAAAATCGCCCAGACATATTTATCCCGCTTCTGAGCATTAAGCATCTGTCCTAAACAAATGGGGAAAATTACCGCCAAATAACCTGTATATGGTCCGGGATTATAAAACGATCCCGTCACAGCAAACATCTTATGATAAGAGCCTGTAAAACCGTATATTTGCAATATGCCCCATATGGTTTGTATGCATCCCAGCAAGGCCAAAGCATAAAATACTGTCTTCTTACATACGGGACAACAGGATAAAATAAAGCGCAATGCAAACCAGAATACACACAGCAAAACAGCGTAAATTATTTTCCAGTTAGCTAATTGTTCTTGATAATCGTATCTTATTAAATACCATCCAATCAAAACAATAAACAGCATATCGGAGATTGCAAAATAAAATCTTACTTTACTTACAAACAGCACAATGCACGACACGAAAGCCACTACTCCTACAGCGCAGGCAATAGGGAAAAGCTGGAAATAGTTATCCACTATTTCATAAGGAACAAAGGTACTGACCGGCACAAGACAGAGTACTATTGTAAAAAACAGAGATATGATAATATTATTTTTCATTTCAATATCGATATAAGTATACCTCTTCAATCACAAAGAAAATCTCACAACTTTTTAAATATTCTATTCCATCGAATCTGTCCGGTTTCCAAAACTTTTGAAAACCAGATGAATTGCCCTACTCCCAAGATGAAGTCATCCGGCAGTAATCCCCAATTACGAGAATCGTACGAATAGTTCACATTATCCCCTAGCATGAAATAATAATCATGCTTGAAGTGATATTCAGTCAATAAAGTATCCGCTAAATAAACCAATCCCATCTCTAATTTCAGCGATTGTCCGGTTTCATATTCTATACAGTGTCGGTAGTGGTTGTAGTTACAGGAATCAATTGGCAATATATCTCCAACTTTAGGAAGATACACTTTTTCCAGACTCTCGCGAGCAAACCACTGATACGTATCACCAGGTAGTGCCACACAACGTTTACAAAAAAACAATTTTGCACTCAGTATCATCTTTTCTTTATCTTCAGAATATGGATAATTAAACACCACTACATCATTCTTTCGCACCTGTCTGATACCTTCCAGCCTATGCACCAACTTACGTTCGTCCCGTGACTCATCTTCTTCTATAATTCTACGCCCCGGAATTTGCAAAGATGCCAAAATATAATCTCCACCCAACAGAGTAGGAGACATGGAATAAGTAGGTATAACGCAAAATGTGAACCAATATATCCTGACAGATAGATATATCTGATATAAGGAGAACAATACAAAAGATGTATATCCTACCCTTTTCCATACTCGTTTTATTTTTCCTTTCATATCTCAAAATACTATATCAACTCCTAAATTCTTATCGGTTCAATCATACAATTATCACCTATTCATACCCTACAAACTTCTGCTCCCCATTTTCCACATAGAATACCTGCTCTTCCTTCCCGCGCGTCAAATTACGCAGCCACAATAAGGCGCCTTCAGGAATATTCCGATAGACTAATTCATTAGTAGTAGCAGTCTGTACTCCCAAAGAAATCCATCCTTTCACACCAGACTGATAGAACAACTCATACACATTGCCCGGAGTGATAAAATTATCATCATTGCGAGGAACAAACAGTACCTTCTTTATAGTACTAGCACGTTGCAGGTCCAATACGATGGAATCCCGCGGCCCTGATGAGTAATAGAATGTCAGCCAATCATCATCACACGCCTTGTCTATGTCGTGCGCGGGATTCTCATCCACCGGACCACCACCGTATATGGCTTTCGAAGGAAGATGTTCTTCACTGTCCACACTATCAAAGAATGCCAGTTCTGCAATTTCCGCCCTACAATCTGCTGTGGGATAGGCAGGAGGCGGTGGAGTGAAACGCACATAACGATAAGGGCGTGAAATCTTCGGATAATAATAATTGAGGTTGGTACGGGGAGTATCGGTCAAGCAACAAAGCAGCTCACTCGTACGGAAATACCGGTCATTACTCACTTCAATCTCAGCACCTGTCATGGTCGCCATATAACCATAAAGGTATTGTCTTAACGGGTATTTTCTCCTTATATGGGCAGTGACCGCCTTCGACATATCCGGTTCAAAATAGCGTACATTTCCGTCTACTACCATAAAAGGATATCCGGCAGGAGAACGCGTTCCGTTCTCAGAGGTCAAAGGTTGGAAAATAACGCCCGGTTCTATATTGTTCACCCGTGCTTTGCCGCGTCGTAATGGAACTGCATCCACTGTGACATATCCGGAAGGACTGAACATTCCCAGCAGAATACTATTTCCTTCTATATTGTCATCAACCTTTACCTTGAACTCATTCTCACCAAAGTATTCTGCCGTCACATCCTGATAAAAAGGTCCAAACAATGAAACTGTCTTACTATCGTGCGCTTCAAAAGTATTCCTGTAGACTTTACCTTTCTTTCTGCCGTCCGTAGACCCACGTTTCACCACAAAGTCAGACGAATCCATATACCAGAACGGAATAAATCCTCCATCCGAATCCTTCAGTACGTTCCACATATGATCGTGTTGATTAGAAGGAGAATACCAATATTTATCTATATTTACCGGAAAGCCCAATGCCCGGAAAACGTATACAGCATGATCAGTTATTTCGCGACATGTACCTACCAGATATTCCGACAAGAAACGGGCACCCAAATGCGGCATACGGTATTCTGTGGTGAGAACAAATAAGTTAGTTCGCTTGAAGTGGCGTGCCAGTACATTCACAGCTTCCACCATATCATTACCGGTATACAGCGAATCAAGAAGAGGTTTATAACGGTCATAATACATTTTCCGCCAATTGTCCAATGGCTCATCTCCTATACGATAGGGCAATACCCATTCACAAAAGTCGTCAAATGAATAATTCTTTGCCCACGGACATTCTTCCCAGACCTTAAAGGATTGTTCGATATTTTCTATCAGATAATCGGCAGACATGTATTCAATATCCGGACGTTTCGGCAATGTTCTGTAGTTAAAGCCAATCCACTTGCGCTTCCATTCGCTATCAGGCAGATAACCTCCTATATTCAGTTCCACCGCGGCCTTCATCACCGCTTTCACACTATCCAGACGGTCATCTTCATAACCGCCATGCCCAGGCATATTTCTTATAAGAAAGCGGGCGGCTTCTAACTTCAAACTATCATTTTGGTAGTAGTTCAGCACTTTTTCCAGTTCTATCCTGTTTTTTCCGGCCTGTTCGAGTGCAAAATCCAAACGTTTATCTCCCGCACTTTCGCATGATACAAAAAATACAATTGACAGAGACCATATTATTGTCATCTGTACTCTATTCATAGTATTATAATTAAATTATTATAGTAGTTCTTCTCTTAATAATCTTTTTACTTGGAGACCTAATGCTACCATTAGACAGATGCAAATGTAGAGAGCTGAGGTTAATTAATAGCGGCATACAGACTTAATTGAGAATTAATAAACGGTTAATCCCATGTAAATACAGAATTCAAACTAATTTAACTGAAGTTTTACATGCAAAGTGATAAAGAATCCTCCTTCTTTCTTCATCCTCCGTGTCTTCGTATTCAATCCTGTCATTTAAAAAAAGACTCTTACTCTTTCTTTTCAAAAGCATTGCCCTTTCTTTACTTTTACATAGCACTTTGGTTATATACATATTCTTTATTTTACTATAACCACAAATGTGAAGCACGTACTTCACAACCGTGAAGCAGTAGTACCACGATTGTGGAGCACGTGATCAACAATTATAGAAAGTGCTATAACATTGGTTATCAACAGAATAAACATAGGCAATTAATATAAGCAAACCATACTCTGAGCATCATCGCAAAGCGGGAATTCTCCCATCGAAATGGCACGAACGATTGTTATCCTCCATATTCGACGTATTTATGATGAAAAAAAGTCGAAAAGCGGGGGGTACTGAAACCGTTTATTCATGTACAAAAAACATGTAATAAACAGATTTACAACAGCATACCCCATTTTGTGTTAGTGTAGGCAACTCTACCTACACGCTAATTCTACTTGCTTCCACCACTGCTTATTGCCGATGAATAGGGCGATACAGAGCATAAGTGCAAGCGTGTAGGTAAAAGCGATCATAAACTTTCAGTAAAACCTGAGCTTGAGCAGGAAGTTTATAGGTACATTTCCCTAATTTCTTTCTCCAAAGAAGTAAAAACATAAATTATTTTCCGTTTACCGTCTGATAAAAAGCAAAGGCAGACACCCAACAGCATAGCAAACAATATCCCACCATGAAAATGACGTACCCAATACTACCCTTGCCAGCGTACAATTTTGCAATCCCAATAAAGTAACCAATTGCAGATACTGTAACGTTTCAATACAACAAGCAAACAGGAATATCCATAGTGGCAGCCATCGCAATGGGCGGGTAATAAACATACGCACAAAGCAATATATGAGTATTACCACCAATACATCTCCCATATAGGGACGTATGAATGCGTCACGCACAAAAAGGGCTATTAATGTTTCGACCACAAACAACCCTGCAAAACAAATTGCATAAAACCAACGGCTACCAATAAATGTATCATTTCTATTATCCATAAATCGCCTTTATTACATATTTGAAAAATTAAAATCTATTATAAATGGGAAACTTCAAAATCTCAGCAACAACAATATCGGATTATCATCTTCTGATAAATTACTTAATGCCTCACAAGTTTCATTTCTTAAACTCATAATATATAATAATCGGATTTGAATCTTCCGTCAAGGTCTGCAATTTATCGGCCCCTTCTATACGAGGATTTATTCCGCCTTTCTTCATATTTTCAAAAAAGATATCCTTGGTGAAACCGTCATTCATGCCGATGCAATATACCCGGTTCTCATCAAATGAATACAGTTTGGAAACTAACAATGTACCTGCTTTATCCGTATAAAGCAAATCGTCAGTTATACCTGACATAACATAAGCTTTATTCTCTTCTTTCTTATAAAGTATGGAATAACCATAGTGACCTACATAATAGCCGAAATGAATATATTTAGCGGTTTCCCAATAATCAAATACATTATATATCTTATCGCTTTTCATTAATCTATCGCATATTTTTGACACTCTTGCAGATTTCGACATATCATTCTCTGCTATCAAAGTTTCCAAATATTCCTTTGTCACAAGCTTTTTACTTTGCAAAGTAATATACGGTTTTATTCCTTTGGGAGTTATTTCAAATATTGTATCCATGAAGATCTGCATAAATTTGGGATTTCCGGTAGGACCGGAGATAAAGGTATGTTGATCAGTACTGAATAGTTCATTCCAGCCTTTATTATACTGAGAAGCCTCAAATTGAAAAGAAATTCTTTTCCCATTAGTAACGTCCACTTTACTCAAGAGAAATCGTTTCCCGGATTTATCAAATGTATACAGATTCGTATACAACGCATTCTTAAAAGGTTGAATAAAAGTAGATCTTGTTCCTTTATTTTCCAATTTAAACGAACTTTCAAAAGTTCCATTACCACTATACTTCAATACATTCTGAGTTTGGGAGTCCAGTACATATATTTTCTTATTTTCCCTGTCGATACTTATATCATCCGGATCAATGTATTCACCGGGTCCTTTCCCCTGACGCCCTATCATCTTTATAAATTTGCCTTGCTTATTAAACAGAAAAAGACCTCTGCCTTTTTCCAATACATACAAATTATTATCACAGACTTCTAACTTATCAACTTTTCCTAATAATGATTCATCCGTATCTTCCAATACAATGATTCCCGCCTTGCTGAATAAAGAAGAATAAGTCATCTTCTCCAACTTCTCAGCACGATCTAAATTAATCACATAGCCATTTTCCTTTGCTAAGCTGCTATTCTTTCCACCAGGAACAGTCAATAATCCCAGCATTAATGCCATTAACATTGTAAGTGTTCTCATAGTATATTACATTTTCTTTCTCTTACATAACCAATTGCAAAAGTAATCATCAAAACAAGATTATGAAAGGAATAGTCACTATACTTAGTAAACTTCAATAATATATTTTCTACAGATGGATACAAAACGCTCCTCTCTCCTTCAAAGCTATACAAGGAATAGCTAAACGGTAACAATCATTTTTAAGGATATCGCTACGATAGTCTGAGAGAGAAACATCCAAAACAACGGTTCGGATGCGGAACAAAGAAGTCAATTCTTCAATACGACCATTGTAGCCTTTGGAAATGTATAAATAATCGATCTGTAAAGGGTGCTTTGAAATCTTATTTTTCCAGCGGGCATCATGGAGCAGGCAAACCCGCCTGCCCGCATAGGAAACAATGTGATTATGAAAAGCCAGACCGGAAGTAGAATAATCAGCAGGCAAAGCATTGGGAATAGAGAGATGATGACGATTCCAATAAGGTACGAGTGCACGGTGCAAACGGAAAGTATCCGGCACACTATCAGCATAAGCCAACCAGGATTCTCCACTATTAGCAACGCAATGGACGGCAGGACAGCCACGGACATTATAAAAAGCAATGCCGCGCTGAGGAGAAGACAGGCTGACGGAAATCGTATGATAAGTGATCAGCAACAACAGGCAGCAAAGCGGAAAGGATATGCTGCGAGCAGTTCGGATAGCCAAACTCCGAAACAAAAACAATAGAAAAAGATAAAACAGCATAATCTCCCAATGATCTATCCAAAGCCGATCTATAGAGGACATTGGCAGTTCTTCTATCCAGCAGAGAACTTTGTTCTGAGCACTTAGCAGAGCATCGACCCCTAAAGCACAGCCAGATTGAAGGAAAGAAAAAGGAGTCAGGACAAGCATAAGAACCGCAGAATACAAAATCAACGTCACCATAGGAATCACCCATAAATTTGTCAGCAGAAAATGAGTAGAGAAACGGGAGAAATAGAATATAACTAAAGGAGCCGTACCAATTTGCGCAGCAACGGAAACCGTCAGCAATCCCCAAACATAACGAGGAATGCAACGCCTGACAGAGAGCAGGCTGTAAAGTTTGGGCTGTATCAACAAAATAGAAACTACCGCTACAAAAGACAATTGAAACCCCACATCAAAAAGCCAAAGTGGATTATAAAGTAACATAAAAAAGGCAGTAGCCGCCAGTGTATTCAACGATAACAATTTCTCAGATTGTAAACGGGATACAACCAGCAGAGAGAACATGATTACGGATCGTACCACAGAAGAAGATAATCCCGTAAGAAAAGCGAATGCCCACAAAAAGAGAATAACCAGAAAAAATCCCAAGGGTTTAAAAGCCGCCCACCGCTTCCACAAAAAGGAGAAGAAAAACAAAAATAAAGTAGAAAGCAAGCCTATATGAAGTCCTGAAAGTGCCAGTACATGACTGGCGCCGGCAATTGAATAAGTTTCCCGCATATCCTCGCTCAAATTCTCCTTATCTCCCACCGTAAGAGCCGAAAGTACTGCAAGATTATCTCCCTGAAAACCTAAACGATGATATAGTTCCACCACTTTTTCCCGATAGTCCAAAGCTATTTGCCGAAGAGAACGAGAAGTATCATGACCTATTATCCGCCAATGTCCGGCAGAGATATACGCTGTGCCGGTACCAACTTTACGAGTAAGATAACGTACATAATCAAATTCGTCAGGATTCCCATTATTGACAGGAGGGGTAATACGGGTATGTACCCATAATCTATCTCCCCTCTTTAATGCAACAGTAGCGGAATTTCTCGGAAAATAGAATAAAAATGTACGTCCATATTCACTTTTCTGCAAATCCTCATCATTCACTTTTCCCTCTAATTGAGCATGACATAACACGCTTCGTTCTTTCATTTCCGGTTTTTCCAGAAGAATCACCTGATAGACTGCCGCCTCATCGGAAAAAGGAAAATCCGTACGATGCAAATATTCTTCCGTCATACCGGCGCCTAATCCGAAACAACAGAGAAAGACGGAAACTCCATACAGCCAATGAATACGATATTTATCAGAAAGGAAATAAGTCAGAAACAGTAACATGAAACCTGCCAGACAAATCCAAACAGGAAAAAGATTGGAAACCGGACAAGATGTCTCTGCCGGAATATTTAAGGAAAGTTCCGCCCGCTGCCGGAAGAAATGCGCATCTCCACATACAATACCGCCTGCAAACGGCATCAGAAGTCGTAGAAACGGATGTCGTTGCAGGCTGTTAATTATCAATGGAGGAAGAATTAGAGATCCTTCAGCGAATGTATCATACCTTCAGGATCAGGAGCTGCAAACACAGCACTACCTGCAACCAATGCATCTGCACCGGCAGCTATCAGGCGGGCACCTGTCTCCAAATTCACACCACCATCCACTTCTATCAATGCTTTCGAACCGGTACTGTCTATCAAAGCACGCAATTCCCGTACTTTTTCAACTGTATGTTCGATAAATTTTTGTCCGCCAAAACCAGGATTCACACTCATCAGCAACACCATATATACATCCTGAATAATATCTTTCAACATTGCCACAGGGGTAGCCGGATTCAGTGTAACGGCGGGCTGCATACCCGCTTCACGTATTTGTTGAACCACCCGATGCAAATGCGGGCAAGCTTCGAAATGCACATTCATGGTGTGCGCACCCAATGCTTTCACCTCATTAATGAATTTCTCGGGTTGCACAATCATCAGATGTACATCCAAAGGCTTCTTTGACAGTTTTGCCACATACTTCAATACCGGGAAACCGAAAGATATATTAGGAACGAACACACCGTCCATAACGTCAATGTGGACCCAGTCGGCTTCACTGCGGTTCACCATTTCCAAGTCCTTTGCCAGATAAGCGAAATCTGCGGACAGGATAGAGGGAGCTATGATTGGTTTCATAATACACTACATTTTACAGATTATATACAGATATAACGTACAAATGTAGACAAAAGATTTCATTCATCCTAATATTATACCCTGCAAGCCTTGCGGAAGCTGAGGCACTGTACGATAATTACGGGCAAGGTTACGAAGAAAATCCAAAGTTTTCCCGGAAGGCTGCGGATGTCCATCCGGCAATGCATTATCAGCACTTCCCGGTTTCACGGATGAAGAAGAAAAAGAAGGAGTAGTTTTTTTATCCATAGGCTTATTGAACTGAGAATTAATAATTAATTAGTTAAAGCTACGGGCTGCAAAAAAGAAGCAGGAGGTACTTTATATACTAAGAACGGAAGAAGAAGAGATATAGTATACAAGAAGTTATAAAAAAACATGAGAGATGTAAATAAATCAGCCCAGGTTAGTGCCAACACACCATACCTGGGCCAATATCTGGTTGAGATGAAAATATTTATTTCGCTTTGGCTAAGTCAAATGAGAAAGTAGTCACGGGAAGTTCGAAAGGTTCATTATTCACTTTCACACCAGTTACCTGAAGCTTGAAAGCTAATTTATCACCAGCATAGGCAAAACTACCTGCTTCAGGTGCTGCAATTGTCACCTCCACTTTCAAGTCCGGGGTTTCACCTTCTCCTTCACCCTCACCTTCAGTAGGTTCTGTCGGGAAATTGATTTCAAGAATTAGTGGTTCAGGAGTGAACGCCATGCTAATAACTGTCTTATCGTCATTGAAAGTAGGTGTATACTTCACTTTGTAACTTACATCACCTACGGCTTCAATAATTCCGGGAGCTGCCTCCCCCATAATGGCTGTAATCAAATCCGCTACCGGGAACTTTTCAAAAGACACATTTTCATTGGTTACTTCTGCGCTCACATCCGTACCTTGAGGTTCTTCACCCTCTTCTGCAAGAGGAGACACAGATGTAGTTTGCATTTTTCCGGCATAATTACCTACCACGTCAGTCAATGCGGGAACATTAGGTTTAGGTTCATCGTCATCATCACAAGATGTGAAAGTAGTTACCAGGCCCAAGGCCATTACAAGAAACACGAAACGCTTTAAACAATGTACTTTTTCCATTACTTTAATAAGTTTAGTCTAGTAAATAATAAAATTAATAAAATCACATAATTAAGGTTGTACGTACATTAGGTTAAATGGCCTTATTTGTGAAATACTGCATTTGGAAAAAGAAAAAATTTATTAAAGGATGTATCATTTAGTCCATCGTCAGCACGATTCCATGCTTCTCCGCCATCCGGCGCAGGTTCAAAATAGCATAACGCATCCGTCCTAAAGAGGTATTGATGCTGACTCCTGTCATTTCTGCTATCTCCTTGAAACTGAGGTCTTGATAAAAGCGCATATGTACTACTTCCCGTTGTTCGTCCGGCAGATGTTTCATCAGGCGACGTACATCCGAAAGAATCTGGTGGTTCACTATTTCAGCTTCAACCGTTCCTTCAGACAGACGGATATTATTCAGTAAATTCCGTTCTTCTTCATCACAAGACACCAGGTTTTCCTGCTTTTCCTGACGGAAACAGTCGATTATAAGATTATGTGCGATACGAGTCAACCAAGCCGGGAACTTACCGTTTTCATTGTAGCGTCCCTGCTGAATGGTGACAATGGCTTTTGTGAAAGTCTCCTGAAAGATGTCTTCCGCCAGTTCTTCATTGCGCACCGTATAATAGATGTACGCATAAAGACGATCTTTATAACGGTTCAACAGAATATCGAATGCCTCGTTATTGCCTTGTGCATAAAGGGCCACCAACGTTTCGTCAGCAGCATTTGTTTGTACTTTCATTACGTGTGTTTTTAGATTTCAGCGTAATGTATTCCGATAGGCATTCTATATTTGGTAGTTAATAATATGCAAAGAAAAGAAATTTTCAGGAAAGAAACAATATTAGAAGCAATTATTAAGTTACAAGCTACAAGTTGCTACGCTATCACTCTGCATAGTACTTGTAGCTTGTAGCTCGTAACTATTTCACTCTGAATTCTTCCGTCAACCGGAATCCACGCAAAAGTTCATCTGTCTTCAAGCGTTTCTTACCGGGAAGTTGCAAAGCACGTATGCCGATAAATCCATCAGCAGCGGCTACATGGATATAAGTCTTACCATCCGTCAGCAAAGTTCCGGGAGTCAACTGGTGAGATTGGATTATTTTTTCTGTCTCAAATATCTTCATAACTACCGTCTCTCCATCAGGTTGAACTAATTCCGACCAGGCAGCAGGATAAGGAGACAGACCGCGAATAAAATCATAAATACGTTTCACTGGCTGATTCCAATCGATACGACAGGTATCTTTAAAAATCTTCGGTGCAGGGCGCAATTCGCCTACAACTGCCATTTCTTCCTGTGGAATAGGTTTCACTGCATCATTCAGGATCGCATCTACCGTTTCAGTCACCAGTTTTCCACCAAGCATCATCAGCTTATCATGCACAATACCCACATCATCCGTATCTGCGATAGGAATACGAACTTGCTGAATCACTTCCCCCGTATCGATTTCATGACGCAGGAAGAAAGTTGTGATACCTGTTTCCGTATCACCATTAATTACCGCCCAGTTAATAGGAGCGGCTCCCCGGTATTGAGGCAAAAGAGAAGCATGAAGATTGAAGGTTCCCAAACGTGGCATATTCCATACCACTTCGGGCAGCATACGAAAAGCAACTACTATCTGCAAATCGGCCTTCCACTCACGCAGAGCCTCAACAAAAGCCTCATCTTTCAACTTTTCCGGTTGCAACAAAGGAAGACTATGTTCCAGCGCATACTGTTTCACTGGAGAAAACTGAAGTTTATGTCCCCGCCCTGCCGGTTTATCAGGCATGGTGATAACACCTACTACATTATATCCACCTTCTACTAAACACCGCAAAGACTCCACAGCAAAATCCGGAGTCCCCATATAAACTATTCGCAAATCTTCTTTCTTCATCATATAACAACTTTATTAATCTTCAGAGAAATGCACCAGTACCTGACGGTATGAATTGAATATCTTCGACTTGGAAACAAATCCCAGATAGTGCCCTTCTTCATCTACCACAGGAAGGTTCCATGCTTTCGTATCATCAAACGTGCGCATCACCTGTTCCATACTATCCGTGTCATAGAGGCGTGCCGGAATAGCCGTCATCAGCTTGCCTACCGTAAAACGATGATACAACTCCTGCCGGAACATGATATTCCGGATATCGTCTAAGGTAACAATACCAATCAGTATTCCGCTCTTATCTGTCACCGGGAATATATTACGCCGTGAGGCTGAAATCGCTTTCACCAATTCACCCAAGTCCATCTCCGGATGAACCACTACAAAATCTTTCTCCACCACATTTTCCACCTTCATCAGAGTAAGTACTGCTTTATCTTTATGGTGAGTCAGCAATTCTCCCTTTTTAGCCAAACGCATGGAGTAAATACTATGAGGTTCGAAAACAATAATTGTCAGATAAGAGCTGGCTGCTACAATCATCAGCGGGAGGAAAAGGTCATATCCGCCCGTCAGTTCGGCTATCAGAAAGACTCCGGTCAACGGGGCATGCATGACACCACTCATCACACCTGCCATCCCCATCAGGGCAAAATTCTTTTCGGGTAGGTAGTAAGAGAAATCAAACTTATTACTAAAAAAAGCGAAGACAAAACCAGCTATACATCCCAAATACAAAGAAGGCGCAAAGATACCACCACAACCGCCACCACCATTTGTCGCGCTAGATGCAAATACCTTGAACAAGATAATGAGCATCAAATAGAGTAATAGCAAATTCCCATGTCCGTAGAAAAAAGAGTTGTTCATCACTGTATCCCAATCGGCATTGGAAGTACCGTTCAGCAACAGTTCAATAGTATCGTAGCCTTCACCGTAAAGCGGTGGAAAAAGAAATATCAAGATACTCAACATGACACCACCCAAAGCCAACTTCTGGTAAGGGCCTTTCAACTTGCCAAACAAACCTTCCACAGAGTTCATTGCACGGGTAAAATAAAGCGAAACCAGTCCGCAAAAAATACCCAGCATGATAACGTAAGGAATACGTTCCATCTCAAAAGCCTGATCAAGGTGGAATTTAAACATTGCTTCTGTTCCGGTAGTAATATAGGACACTGTAGCAGCCGTCACTGCAGAAATCAACAACGGAAGCAGAGAAGTCATAGTCAGGTCTATCATCAGTACTTCCAGTGTGAACACCAGTCCTGCAATAGGCGCCTTGAAGATACCAGCAATAGCACCGGCAGCACCACAGCCTACTAAAAGCATCAGTGTGCGGTGCTCCATCTTAAAAACACTTCCCAGATTGGAACCAATAGCGGAACCTGTCAATACGATAGGCGCCTCTGCTCCTACCGAGCCACCGAAACCAATGGTTATAGAACTGGCAATCACAGACGACCATGTATTGTGCCGCTTAATCCGTCCTTGTCGGCGGGAAATCGCATAGAGAATTTTAGTAACCCCATGACTGATATCATCCTTCACCACATAGCGTACAAACAATCCAGCCAGAAAAATACCCACTACCGGATAAACCAGATAAAGGTAGTTGGCTTCCGTTGTATTGAAATTATTCGTCAGGAAATTCTGTATCCAGTGTATCAGCATCTTCAGTATCAAAGCCGTAATAGCCGTAAAGATACCTACCAGAAAGCTGAGTATCAAGATAAACTGTTTTTCCTTAATATTCTTTTCACGCCATAAAAGGAAACGCTGAAACAAACTTCTCTTCTCTTTTTCCATATACCTATATTTACCAATCTAAACGAAATAAAGAATTTACTCTCGTATCCATATAAATAAGAGAGAAAATCCTTCGACAAACTCAGGGCATACCTGAGCTTACAAAAATTAAAAATAACGATACCTTTTTTAGTTCGTTATTTTATTCCCGGATAATTTTTATAACACCACCCTTATCCAGTTTTATGATGCTGGATGGTTTCGGATGTCCCATTTCTTCCCGTCGATAGCCCACTACGTAATCGACCATGGACTTAAGTTCTTCTGTGATCTCACTGTAATTTGCCGGCGAAGGTTGCCCGCTGATATTGGCCGACGTAGAAACAATCGCCTTACGAAACTGTTGACAAAGCCGTTTTGAGAACCCTTCATTCGTTACCCGGATGCCCACGCTACCATCTTCGGCAATCAGATTAGGTGCCAGGTTTCGCGCACCGGAGTAGATGATTGTCAACGGTTTGTCCGCCACTTCAATCAAGTCCCATGCCACTTCAGGCACATCCTGCACATAGAAGTCCACCTTTACAGGAGAATCTACCAACACAAGCATCGCCTTACTGTCCGAGCGCTGCTTAATCTCATACACACGCCGCACAGCTTCTTCGTTGGTGGCGTCACAACCTATTCCCCAAATGGTGTCGGTGGGGTACAGAATGACTCCGCCTTCGTTCATCACTTGACAGGCTTTTTTAATATCTTCTATCATTTCTTGGTGTATAAATACAGTGATTAACACGCAAAAGTACTATTTTTGCACGGATTAATAGAAAAGTTTAAGAGAAAACAATGGAAGAAATTCAATTTAACCACACCCTGCCCATACAACTACGATTTAATGATGTCGATAAGTTCGGCCACGTAAACAATACGGTTTATTTCTCTTTCTATGATTTGGGAAAAACCGAGTATTTTGCCTCCGTATGCCCGGACGTCGATTGGGAGAAAGACGGCATTGTCGTCGTACACATAGAAGCGAACTTCCTTGCACAGATTTATGGCTCGGATCATATCGCTGTACAAACCGCCGTTACTGAAATCGGCACCAAAAGTTTTCATCTCGCACAGCGGGTGATTGATACGGAAACACAGGAAATCAAGTGCATATGTACCTCTGTGATGGTAACTTTTGATTTAGAAAAACATGAATCTAAACCTCTGGAAGAAGAATGGATTCAGGCAATCTGTAAATACGAAGGAAGGGATTTGAGAAAGAAGAAATAAGTGATTTCCCTTCTATTTCACCCGGTGAATCTTTCGATATTCAGCGGGTGTATATTTTTTCCATAACTTAAACTGACGAGCTAAATTTTTATAATCGGACAACCCCACCGACATAGCTATATCTGCAATAGGCTCGCTACTTTCCAATAGCAACTGTGAAAAGCGTTCCATGCGTAGATTAAAGATATACTGATAAATGGAACTTCCTGTAACCTGTTTAAAATGGATTTCTAATAACCTTCTGGATAAAGGAACCTGCCGGACAACATCTTCCACCGTTATTTTAGTTGCCAGATTCTGATGAATATACTTCAGTGCAACCAAAATATAAGGATCACCTGTAGAATAAATATCTGTTGAAAGCCGGTTTGTGATAGTCGTGGGATGTATGACAACATCCTCACAAGAGGCTTCTTTATCCCGCATTAACCTTTCTATTAATTGGGCTGCTTCATATCCTCCCTTCACAATATTCAGATTTACGCTGGATAAAGGCGGATCAGACAAGCTGCAAATAATTTCATCATTATCTACTCCAAGAACGGCAATTTCTTCAGGAATCTTGATCCCCAATACCCGGCAAACCTCCATTATTTTATTCCCTTGTGTATCATCGCAAGCCATTAATGCCAACGGGTGCAGCAATGACTTTATCCAACTGGCTAACGGTTCTGATTCATAATACCACAAATTCTCCAAAGGCTGTTTCTGGTATTCAAAGAAATTATCCCCAAAGCCTTTCTCAATTATTCTATCCCGGAAGCCCATGCAGCGCTCCTCCGACCAAACAACATTCTCATAACCATAAAATGCAAAGTTTCGGAATCCTTTTTGCAAAAAGAAATCAGCTGCCATTTGTCCAGTCAACTTATATTCACTCGTAATGTTAGGGATAACCGAAAAACGCGATTTAAAGTCCTGAGCCAATGCTATTATTCCATTTTCCCGGAACAATTCGACTTCATCATCATCATCAAACTGAGCGATAATAGCATCTGCCTGCCACTTTTTAGCCCACTTCAGTACTCCAGGTATACCATGAGATTGTTTATAAGAAGGGGGCATCCGGCATACCACCCAAGGTTCCCGTTCCTTGGAATATTCCAAAATCCCCCTCAACAAATTGTGAGCAAAAGCTTCGGTAAAATCTGTTAAAAGAATTAGCCTTATCATAATAGCCGCAAGTTACTCACTTATTTCATGCCATCCAAAAAGAGCTTTATTTTTTTCTCAGGCACATTCCATCCAGAAACTGTCAAAGTCACAGATTCTACTTCAGCAACCTGTTGCGGTACAACGCATTTCAAAGTCCGTTTTTCTCCGGGTATCAAAGATAAATAATTATCTTCCCAAAATACCGGATAAAGTAATTCGTCTTTTTCATCTTTCAAAGACAAACGAATAAAAAAAGCTAATGCATTCGGATCATTCTCAAGTGCAACCTCTACTATTACATCATTTTCTTCTTGTTCAACTGTGGCACTCACCTCACAATTTACCTGAGATAAATTTGCTAAACCGGTAAAATCAGCCGACTTCTTAATCGGAGTGCGTACCCAATCAGTATTTGCCCAATCGTTTACATCAGGAGCAGCAGCGAGCCAATAGAAATTATCGACAACATAAGCTCCTTTTTCATCATTCAATTTCAAATATAAAAAGGTATTCTCTTTTACTGCCGGAACATCAAAGGCCTTTACCACTGTATAAGGAGCTATTTCCAATGTTGTGGTTTGTTGAGTCACAACTCTACTATTACAATCATACAAAGACATAACCCCTTGCATCTGAACCGTTCCTGCGCTCTCATTCACCGCATAAACTGCATTTTTACCGTAATGGTATATCAATTGTTGCGGCATATTAGATTTCTTCACAGAATAGTATGCAGCTGTCGGAATCAGATAATAGTCATACAACTGCCAATACAATGAAGGCCAGGCAGAATTAAGCATCCACTGTACAATACCTGTAGTACGAGGAATATTCACACGGAATGCCTCAAACATAGTACGTGTACCTTCATAATTCAACCAATCTGCTTTCCGCAGAAAATCATCCAAATCTTTAGCCTCGCCATAACGAGTTGCCATATTTTCTTTCAGAACTTCCAAAGAATTCATTGCCGCATCTGAAACAGTGCAATGATAATCCCATTCTTTACCCACCGGCCAAAGTTTATCAGTCGGAATCATTCTCCGTATGGACTCAATTACAGGTAATTGTGCACCAATTCCCGTCTCTGTATTAAATCCAAATGCTCCGCCCGGTGCTTTTTCCGAATACCAATAATTAGGAGCAACATAATCATACGGTCCTTCCATTTTCATACCCGTAGGTCCGGTTACTGTACTGGTGAGTTCCTTAGCAGCACCTATATAAGGGCGATCATCTATCTGAGAAAGATAAGCTTTATACCGTTTCTCCAGTTCAGGGCGGGGAATCATATCACTTCCTACAAACCATGCAATAATGGCCGGATGATTGCGCAACCAAAGTACCTGGTCGTTTAATGAACGAGCTATCAGATTCATATCTTTTTCAGACTTAATGCCTCCAAACTCATCACATGAAGAACCGAGATAATTATCCCACTCCCAATGACAGCTCCATCCCACTAATACCAATAACCCGTAGCGATCACACAAATCATACACATTCTGCGAAGTTCCCCAAATATTTTCAAATCGAATAGAGTTCAGATTCATATCACGCACATACTGTACCTGTATTTCATTTGAAGCAGGAGTATCCCGCAAGAAAATATCATCTGTCCAACCGGCACTTCTTACCAATACTTTCTTACCATTCAATAGGAAACCTCGATACCCCTCTTCCGTGAAATAATCCCTAACCTCACGTACACCGAAGTTTATAGTTTCTTTATCCGATACCTTACCATCAATCTCGAAAGCCAAGTCCATGCCGTACATTTCCGGTTTACCCATATTATGGCACCACCAAAGACGGGGATTCTTCAAATGCAATACATCAGCTTCCTTTGAAGTCACCCTTACTATTTTTGATTCTCCGGCAGCGAGTGATACCGGAATACTAAACGTCTTACCTTCCAGTGTCCCAATCAGCTGACCTTTCACCGCTTGTTCGGATTCATTTGTCAGTTGAGTTTCCACTGTCAGCCAAGCCTCATCCAAGGTCTCCGTATTTACTTTAGAATGAACAGCGGAATTTTCCATACTCACCTCATCATTCATCACCACACGTACTTCACGAAAGATCCCCATACTCTCATCAGCCGGGCGTGGATTCCAATCTACAAAACCAATATTCGGTTCACCGGGTTGAGCCCGAAAAACTTCGACAGCCAGTATGTTTTTTTCCCGGACGATCTTCGTTATATCCAATTTATGTCGACGAAAGGTACCATATACAGAATCACGAGTAGCTACCTTTTTTCCATTTAGCCAAATATTAGCAGCATAACTAATGCCGTCAAAAATTAAGGCAACATGCTGCCCTTTTGTCAAAGACGGCAATTCAAATTCCTTTCGATACCACCATGTAGTGTCGAAAAGTGATTTATCAATGTTCTCATAATTTGTTCCTTCCAATACATCCGTATATATTCCATTCCGGATTAATGTCCCCATTACAGTAGAAGGCACTACTGCATCATACCACTCTTTTTCTTTTATTTGAGAGTTCGAAACTTCTTCACCCGGTAAAAATATCTTAGCCGAAGATTGTACTTTCCAACCATCCGAAAGTAGTAAACCACCTGCAGATAATTCTTTTCTTTCACACGAAACTATTGTCATTGCAAGACAGCCGGACAATATTAACGATTTAATTAAATTATTTTTCATAAGCTCTTGCTCTAAATTATTTTCAATGTTTTCCCACCAAAGCAGATGCTCCCAACAATGCTACATCTTCTATTTCTGTAACAAAAATTTTCACCCGCTTCACTGTTTCCGTATAAGGAAAAGCCTGCATAGCTTGATACATGGAATGCTTATAATAAGTAAATGCGGATGAGATTCCTCCACCTATCACAATCACCTCAGGATCATACGTAAACAACACAGCCTTCATCAATTCACCTATGTGAGACCCAAACACACTCCAAATTTCCATAGTCTTCGCATCTCCCGTCGCAGCTTTTTCTGCCGCTTCCTTCCCTGTCAGATTATAATATCTGACAAAAAATCCACTACTACAATAATGTTCAAAATCATGAGAAAGGTAAGGCAATGATCCTATTTCGCCTGCACCAGTATTCTGCCCACTGTAAAGTTCACCATTTATAATAATCCCCGTCCCAACACCTGTACCGATAGTCATACCCACCAAATTCCGGTATTTTCGTCCTTCACCAAAAAGTTTTACTCCCAATGCAAAGCAATTAGAGTCATTATTGATATAAACCGGCACTGAAAAACGTTCCTGCAATAATCTCTTTAACGGAACTTCCGTCCAAGAAGGAATATTCGCTACATTATATACGATACCTTCTTCCGAATCTACCACCGAAGGAACACCCACGCCTATGCCTGCTACTTCCGGACACATCACCCTATCTATCAAGCCCTCTAACCGACCTAATACTTCTTCATACGTTGCTTTAGAGGGACAAGTAACAACTTCTTTCCTAACTAAAGAACCATTTTCCACTAAACCAACACGTATATTGGTTCCACCTAAATCTATACCTATTTTCATTTCCGATAATTTATACTCAAGAAAGGCAGGCAGAGAATATCAAAGGGGGGAGTTCCCTGCCTTTCACCTGTCTTACTGTGCGTGTTAAAGTTATTTTTTTCTAAGGCACCAGAAGGTGGCATCAGTCCATGCTTCAGCATCAGAAGGATTCCAACACAGTACCATTGTATCATCCGTCAATTCCAGAATCTCAAATGTAGTAATTATATTGGAATCATCATAAAAGGCATGTCCACTTAACACTGATACACCTGTCAACTTTAGCTGACCGATAGACCATTGTTCACCATTATCCGGATTATTCTTAACAGCCGACATATCAAAGGCAAACCGCCCTTTTTCCAGGATATTCCCATCTGCATCTATCTTAGTCAGATTCGGACCACCATTCAGATCGAAAATCAATTCACAGTCCAAATCCTCCAACTCCTCAACAGGTGTTACGTCCCAACTCGGTTCAAGTTCTGTCAACCAACCACCTGTACCATATACTGCATCGTAGTCTTCCAAATCCCAGACCCACGCTTTACCATTAGTTCCGGAACCGGCCAAAAGTCCCCATTCTTCAGCTACAGGATGGTCGATTTGTTTAATAGTCACTGTCCGGGTAGCAATCACTTGCCCTCCATCACAAAAGCCAATGAACTTAATAGTTTGTTCGCCCAGAAAGGGTAATGCCGCCGTAGCGGTCTGCTGAGTAGATATACCTGTAATATGATCCCAATAGCTACCTACACCAGGTGTATTATTGGTCATGATGATCTCATTTCCACCATCTGTAGTAGCATGCACATCCAGTTTCAATTCACTTTCACTAACAATACCTCCCATTTCCTTATTATCAACCACCGGATCGCATGCTGCCAGCAGCCATATCGATAAAATTCCTATCGCTATATTCTTCATATCCGAAAATTTTAAAATCATTAATTCATATTACTCTCATTTCCCCAGCCCGGATTTTGTTCCAATATACCGGCAGACAAGTCAATCTGTGTCTTAGGCAATGGCATCAATCCCTTGGTAGCTTGAAGTCTTTGTGCTATATCTCCCATATCCATACGGGTCTCGACCATATTATCCAGTACTTTCACTCCATTTTGCTGACTTAAAACTTCTGCCGCAATACCCCAACGAAGCAAATCATAATACCGTAAACCCTCAAAAGCAAGTTCCCAATGCCGTTCATCACGTAATGCTTCATCCGAATAGGTAACAGGATCTAATCCTACTCTCGCACGCACACGATTCATCGGAGCTGCATCCCGTTTCAGTTCAGCAGCCATCAACAATACATCAGCAAAACGGATAATTACCAAATCCTGCGTATTATTCAACTGATAATCCGAATCAATTTCCGGATAGAGAATACGGCTATAGTTTACACTCTCTCCATCTTCATTATAAGCATTGACAGCCATATACTTTTTCTGCCAATAACCGGTTTCATTCATCTGCTTATCACATCCCCAGCCATAGTCGGGCATTTCCTTTTCCACACTCAAAATAGATGCCTCACGACGAATATCCTTCGAAGGCCATGATTCCCATAATCTTGAGTTCACCGTTCCTATTCCCCAACCAATTCCAAAGGGAAAAATATCATCCAAATTTGCCGGCTCTCGGGGAGATGAATAAAGACAAACCTCATTGTTATACCAAGGGTTATCCCAAGTGGCCTTTGCTGAATAGCGGATAGCAAAAACAGTCTCCACATTGGCCCCATCTTCCCCTATCCAGTGCAAATCATTATCTTGTGCATATTTATAATCTTTCTTGGTATAAACATTGCTATAAGGCCACAAATTTCTGAAATCACCTATCAAGTCATGTCCACTGTTGTTAATGCAATCATCCAAATACGTGATGACATCGGTTCTGGATAAAGTACTGTTATCCGGCAATGGCATACTTTCCTGCTGATAATAACCGGTATAGAACAAATAAGCACGCGCCAGTAATGCTTCAGCCGCCCATTTGGTAGCCCGTCCCAACTCAGAATTATTGGCAGCACTATATTTAACAGAAGGTAATTTTTCTATAGCTGTTTTCAAATCAAATGCAATCTGTGCATACAACTCTTCCGCAGTAGCGCGAGGCACATTCTCAGGTTCAGAAGTTGTAAGTAAAGGAACAGTACCAAACAGCCGACATAAATCGAAGTAAAAATAAGCACGCAAAAAATGTGCTTGCCCCTCAATCTTATTACGGGTTTCCTGGCTCTCCCAACTAATACCATCCAATGAATTCAATAACATATTACTACGATAAATAGCCCGATAATCTTGTTTCCAAACATCAGAAAACATGTTTTCATCAACTTTCTTCAACCGATCCACAGCATGCATGCGTCTGTCATCCGGACCACCACCACCGAAGCGATCGTCAGAAAGTAATTCAGCTGTCAGAAAGAAACCTTGTCCATCCTCACCCGGAGTCATTTCACGAAGTAATGCATATATACCTGTCAATGCAGTTTCTGCATCTCCCGAAGTTTTAGGAAAATTGGAGTTGTCCTTTTTGGTCAGATTCTCAGTATCAAGAAAACCCTCACAGCCCATAAAGAAAAGGGCTACTATCGAAAATATCCATATTTTTTTCATACTACTTCTCTTTTAAAATTTAATATTTGCCCCTACCATATAGGTTCGCGGACTGGGATAAAAGCCTAAGTCAATCCCAGACACCCAATTTTGATAACCACCATAGCCCACTTCAGGATCCATACCCGAGTAACCGGTTATAGTAAACAAGTTCTGTGCTGCCACATACAAACGAAGTTGTTTCAACGGCAGATTTTTAAATAATTTCTTGAAGTCATAACCTATTGTCAGATTCTGCATCCGGAAATAATCTCCATCTTCCATATAGAGATCCGAAACATACTGCCAGTTAGAATGAGTACCCGACGTCAGACGAGGTAATCTATTAGATGTACCTTCACCATGCCAACGGCCAAATATATCAGATGTATAGTTCTGGCGTGTGTAATCTACATAAGAACGATAAGATTTCATTATTTGATTTCCAAATACACCATTCATGGTCATACTTATATCAAAACCTTTATAGGATGCGGTCAAGCTCAATCCCAGATTATAATCAGGATTGGGATCGCCTATCATACCCTGATCCCCATCATCAATCACACCATTATGATCGCGGTCTACCCAGATTACATCCCCCGGTTTTGTCCCATCCAATTTAGCACCTTTATAGTTAGCAATCTGTTCTTCCGATTGGAACACTCCATCTGTAGAATAGCCATAGAAATATCCAATGGGATAGCCTACTTGCGCACGATACATTTCTGTAGTTTGGTTACTCAATACATCCGGGTCCCCATGAATAATACCTTCCGCATTGGCAATGCGCGTTACCTCATTTTTATTGTGTGCCAAATTAAGAGTAGCACTATATTCAAAGTCCGAAATATGATCATTCCAATTCAGTGATATTTCGTACCCCTGGTTGCGCACATCACCACCATTCACAAACGGGGCTCCTGTACCAAAAGAATCCAGCATCGGTGCAACAAGTAGCCAGTCTTTCGTATCTTTAATATAATAATCAAAATTCAGTCCCAGACGATTATTCAGAAAACGCGCATCCAGCCCAAAGTCCAACTGCTCGGAAGTCTCCCAGGTAACATCCGGATTAGCCAAAATATCAGGATAGCCTCCGGGTGTCAGAATCGACTTATCCGGTCCGAAAGTATAATCCGCGCCCCCAAACGCAATCGTTGAAAGATATTGAAAGCCGTCAATCTCCTGATTACCATTCTGTCCCCAACTGGCACGTATTTTCAGAAAATCCATCCAAGACTTGGCAGACTCCATGAACGCCTCTTCCGAAATGGCCCAACCAGCAGATACAGACGGGAAATATCCCCACCGGTGTCCACGGGCAAACTTAGAAGATCCATCAATACGTAACACCGCAGTCGCCATATACTTGTTAGCATAATCATAATTCACTCTGCCAAAAAAAGAAGCCAGCGCTTCCTTGCCCCATGGATATCCATAAAGGCTGGTACGATTAGTGATAGTGGGCGTATTACTCAGGTAGGCATGCTTGAAGTCGTCAAAGATAGAGTTGATGTTACTTCCACCCAACGTATCACCCAAGCCATGCTTTTCTATAGATTGACCTATCAATACACCGAAACTGTGATTATCCAACTTGAAATCATACGTTACCGTATTTTCCCACATAAGGTTGCCACCCATAGTCATCTCTTGGCTTACACTATTATTATCATTGAAAGTATTGCTTGCCAGCTTATAGACAGGGGTAAAATTACGACTGTTATCCGCATAAAACGTATAGCCAAAATTTGATTTAAGTTTTAATCCGGTTATCGGTTGAATAGTCAGAAAAATATTCCCTTGTAATGCGTGAGATTTGCTTATATTCTGCCCATTTGCATAATACATCTGTCCAATGGGATTAGCTTCACGTATTTCCCATGGAATGGCATAATGATAATTACCATTTTCATCCTTGTTCGGTAAAAAAGGATTAGCATGCAACATATTACGAATGTCATTACTCCAAGTATCATCAATGGCAATACCGTTTCTTTCAGAATACGAGTAGGTCAGATTTTCACCTACCTTAATGATATCCAGTTTTCCTTTACGATACAAGGTATGTTCGGAATTGATACGTGCTGTATATCGGGTATATTCAGGTTGTGACGGTGCTCCAAGAATACCTTCCTGATCAGTATATGCCAATCCGATAGAATAAACAGATTGTTCCGTACCTCCGGTAATATTCAGGGCATGATTCTGTATCGGTGCATTCTCATTCCGTGATTCATCCAACCAATTGGTCCCTTTCCAAGTTCCATTCTTTATAGCTTCCCAATCAGGAACCAGCGACGCATAATCATAATCAGGTAAGCCATCCATCATACGTGCCTCACTCATAATCATTGCAAATTCCTGTGCATTCAATACATCAGGCATACGATAGACATTCTGCACACCATAATATCCATCATAAGATATTTCCGCTTTACCGGTATGTCCTTGTTTCGTAGTCACCAGAATCACGCCATTGGCAGCACGTGAACCATAAATGGCAGCCGAAGCAGCATCTTTCAGCACATCAATAGATTCTATATCGGTAGGGTTCAGGTTATTAATATCTCCTCCCGGCATACCATCTATAATATAAAGAGGTGAAGCTGAACCTGTTGTTCCCAAACCACGGATAGTTACTTTAAAACCTTCACCGGGCATCCCCGAACTCTGCGTTATATTCACACCTGGAGTTTGGCTTTGAAGAGCCCCCAAAGCATTCACTGTGTTCAGTTTGGCTATATTATCACCTTTTACCTGAACAGTAGCTCCTGTCACTAATTTCTTTTTCTGTACTCCATAACCAACCACTACCACTTCATCCAGCATTTCACTGTCCTCCTCTAATGCAATTTTCAAAGGAGTCGTGGCAGAGCTTACTTTAACAGATTGCCCTAAATATCCCACATAAGTGATAGAGAGTTCACATGGCAAAGGAACAGATAGAGTAAAATTTCCATCTATATCCGTAACTATCCCGTTAGTCGTCCCCTTTTGAAGAACATTTACGCCGATCAGCGGCTCACTGTCTTTAGCAGCAACCACCGTACCTGAGATTTTGTAATTTGTTTGTGCCGTAACGCCCATACAAACCAAGAGCAACAAAAAACATACAGATAAAAAAGGTACCCGAACAGATACATTTTCCTGCAAATCAGATTGGTTCTTTTTCCATTGCATAAGATACAAATTTAGTGATTCATAATATTATTCCGGTTGGTTAGCCCGGAGACTTATATAAGTCTGATGTCTTTCACATTGACAAATGTAGGCAAGTACACACGATTTCTGTACTCCTTTTACGTAGGAAAGTCTTCATTTTGCGCAAACCTGTTTTTATAAGTTAGATGATTGTTTAATTAAGGTTTGATCCCCTATTCTTTTTTAATTATGAAATAAAAAATACGGTTCACACAAATAAGTCATATACTTATTCATGTAAACCGCATCTTCTTCTTTTTACCTTTAATCAGTTACTTACTCAACTATATACCAGTATTATGCTCTCTTAATAGTAATCTTGAGTATGTGAATACTTACATATTCAACAGAACTATCTTATTGGCAGATTCTTCTTTCCCCAATTTTTATTAGGATTGGGTCCCATCCACAATTCCAATACCCCACCTTTAGCAAACACTTCATGTGAAAACCAAAATGTATCTAGTTTTTTTCCATTCAAGTGAGCCTTGTTTATATACATATTCTGATCTGAATTATTATATGTCCGAATTATAAACTTACCAGAGCTGCTATCAGGATAATAGCGTTTATCCAGATGAATAGTTATCTCATTGAAAACCGGTGAGGTAATCTCATAGATCGGTTCTGCAGCAGCAGTTCCACAAGCACTGAAAAGCCCTATAGACATCAATGCACTAACGCCTCCCATCTGTCCCTGGTCTTCATCATGTCCTCCATAACCTCGGTCAGGTGTAATTGCACCATAAGCCTGTTCATTGACTCTACGTACCCAGTATTGAGTAAGCCATGGTTTCCCACCCCAACTAAATGCATGTGCATTGGAACATCCAGGTTGATTAGCATAACTTACATATCCGGTTCCATAACCAAAAACAAAATCCTGTGGTGCGGCTTGTTCAAAAGCATGGTTAAGCTTATTACAGAATTCATTTTCTCCTCCCATCAAATCAGTAAGTTCCGGTAAAGCATGCGAGATTCCAAAAGTAGCCTGCCACGCATTTGCTTCAATATACCCATCTCCTTTTAACGGATCCTCATGAAGCCATTCACCTTTATCATTTTTTGGAAAAATCAATTTCTGCTCCGAGTGATATAACTTTTTCCATCCTTTAGAACGGGACCGAAAATATTCAGCCTCATTATTAAGCCCAAGACGAATAGCCATTTGCGATAAGGCCCAGTCTTGAAAGTTAGACTCTATCGTCATCCCTGCATTACCCGGTTGATAACCATTCTCAAGATAATAGTCTCCTATCCCCATCATACCACCTGGCATATGATTACGTTGCATAGTCTTGAAAGCATGCATAGGATCGCATTTAGTCATCAACCCTTTATTATATGTAGATACAATCAAAGGGGTAGCCGGGCAGCCTGACATTATATAAGTATAGCCTCCGGCACAAGGTCCACGCGGAATAAGTCCTCCATTATCAGCATAACGGATAAGTGAAGCTGACATTTCATCCATCATCTCAGGCCATCCCAATCCCCACAATATATTGAGATTCCATTGAGTAAGCCAAAAAGCATCGGAATTATACATATGATGCAAAACTTTACCATCTTCACCACGTGGGAGTGTTCTTGTTTTCGGATGAATATTACGAGTATAAGAGTAGTAACGTTCCCCTTCGGTCAAATCAGGATATTCTCCATTGACATCATCTATTTTATGTCGTCCAAGCAGTACATGCCATAAATCCGTATAGAATTTGGTACGTTGTTTTTGCGAACCGCCTTTGACTTCGATTCGTCCCAACCATTTATTCCATTCATCCTGAGATGTTTTCTTTACTAAATCAAAATCCCAAGTAACGGCATCGTTCTCCAAATTTTCCCTCGCATTGTCCACGCTTACATATGATATAGCTGTACGGACACATATTTTGTCCCCTGTTTTTACTCTGTAGTGTGCCGAAACACCGGAAGTTGGTGAATCTAGATAACTCAACTCTTCTTTCGGGTGCCTTCTAGTTATAATGGACGATCCCTGAAGTGTGTCTATATCACTATAACGCTCTTTGTCTCGCCATCCATCCAATCTCTCAAAATCTTTATCAAAGCGTATCACAAAATGTACCTTCACATTCTCCGGACCTCCCCAATGCCGTCCGTATGTATCAAAACTACCTTCTATTTCATTGTTGAAGACTTTCTTCACATCAGCATTACGCATAGTGGTAGAAGCAATATAACCACCCAAGTTTACAAGAATATCCGCGTCCGAGTCCTGAGTAAATGTAAGCCGATACATACCAGTTCTGTCCGTCGCTGTTTGCTCTACCCAAATCCCGTAATCTTTAAGATACATTCTATGATATCCCGGTTGCGCAATTTCTTCTTCATGCATGAATGAGGACTTCCAGTTTTCTTCCCCGAGCGTAGGATCTACATTTCCTGTCGTAGGCATAAGCGTAAGCCCGGCAAGCACCCAACAATGAATTTGAGGGAACCCTAGAACTTCTGTGGAATTATAATTATATCCGCCGCCAAATTGATTGCGGTTGCGTGTCATTGGGGCTGCTCCGATCATACCAAAAGGCTGATTACCTGTTATAAAAAAGAAATATCGTCCTTTTGTAGTTTCGATAAACGGATCTACCTGTGAAACAAAGTCTTCGCATGCTTCCGCCGGTGGATAAACTTCAATTTCTGACAGGCCAATATAAGAGCCAACAGCATCATTGGCTACAAATTTCACCCAGCGAACCTTTTTCGGTTCAAACTCTACAACTTTCGGAGTACCATCATTAGGAATCCCCACCACTCCGATTCTGCTGCCGTCGCTAAAATACAAATCTCCTCCGGCTGTATGAGCATCTTTATTCGGACGATCATACAATATGATTCGTGAAATCGTAACTTCTTCTTCCCAATCAAGCTGTATCCATGGAAAAGGTAATTGCTGCCAGTGAGGCATGATTGCACCAGAAACCCATTCTCCTGCATTATCCAAATGTATAAGTCCATCAATCGCCTTAGACGGGCCACTGTCCGAGTCTCGGGACGACGAAGCTGTTGCAGTCGCCCGAATGGCAATATTACCTGTACCTGCAAATACCGGTAATGCCATCCAAACGATACAAAGAATACTAATGATCTTTTTTTTCATATGTCATTTATTATAATATTATTTTTTAGCGTTTCGCATTCGAAGTTTTAAGGACCTTCAAAATACAAGGAAGTACAAGTTCTTTTTGCGCCGTAAGATTAGGATGAATGCCATCCGGCACATAATTACGGAATTCTTTCTCCCCTTTGCTGAGAAGTTTCATCCAATATCCATAATGATCTATCAAACTAATATTTAATTTTTTAGCTTCTTTCCGATACATATCATAATAAAGCTCAATATCCGGTCTTTGCGCCTTATGCTCTGCTATTGGCATATTCATCACTTGAATCAGAATCGAACATTCAGGATATAACTCCCGGATTCTGTACACCATATATTCAAGATTTAGTCTTGCAGCCTCTATGGAAGTGGTATACGGCAAATAGGCATCATTCATTGCAAATTCAATGATTACCATATCAGGCTTATATTCTAAAACCCTCTCACGCAGATTTTCGACTCCCCAAGTAGACCACATCGCAGCTTGTGCACTATTAATGACTTCAACAGTTCCGGGATAGAGCATATTCAAACTATCCTCTAACATTGCCGGCCATCCTTCCTTGGATGCAGAAAGGCTCGTACCATATATGACAATTCTCTGATTCTCGCCGTCTACAAGCTTTTTAATGACTTTGTCTTGAGCTGATAGTGGCAATGATGCCACTATCAAAACAATTATCACAGAAAGATACTTAATGTATTTTTTCATTTTCCTACCCACACCTCTTTCACATCAGTAAAATTATAACGTTTTATACTGCTAAACGATTTTGATGTACGGGCTCCGAAACGAAGGAAATAAGGCCGTTTGTAAGAACCGTCAATCTTTTGAGGATCTCCTGTTCCACCATTCCATCCATTAGGGTAACCGGTCCGAATTGTCAGGATATCTCCGAGAGTATAATTCCGCAAATCGGCCTGTGTTAAATTGGTAGATAATTTTGTACTATATGCCCCTGGAGCATTGCTCACATAATCTATCTGGCTAACAAACAACCATGCTTCCTCAAGAGGCTGCTGATAATCCGGATTATCAGTACCCCGGGTTATTTTCACCTGAACCTCAAAGGTTCCATCATCTTTCAATACAGGTTCTCCCACCCATTGTACCCGGAGCAGCGGTTCTACAAAATAATTCTTTTTCACCACTCCTTCAAGGTCTATGATTTCTTCGGGCAGTGGAACAAAAGGTCCCTCTGGAATGATCCCATAAGTCCCCTTGAAGATCTTAGTATTATTGAAAGTACCATCACGTTTCGCAAAAAAATCATAAGGAACAGGATTGTCACTCCAACTGTATTCCATAAGACGGATACGGATACCACCATGTTCTATAGCCGTACTTGCAGCTGTTTGAATTGGCTCATTTGTATCTTTATCTATAAATGCACCTTGAAAAGTTTCTGCCGGAGCGTCATAATTATCATTTCCACATGAAGTGAAAATGAAGATAGCTGCTAATGTCCAAAAATAATATATAATCTTTTTCATAATTCTGTTGTATTTAGTAGGATACCACAATCCAATTAATAACCCTGATTCTGTCTACAGTTAGAATTTCTCGTAATTTCAGCCGGATCAATTTTCTGATAATATTGTCGTGGTTCAAAAGAGAAAATATAGGGTTCCATCGTCACACCGTTTTGGCTTCTTGGCTCGGTATACTTCACATCAAGAAAATAGGCATCATCTTCCACCGAGAAGAAAGGACATAGGATGCGATACTTGCGGTCTTTTTGTTCAGCTTCCGTATCTATTATCCTCCATCTTTTCAGATCCCAATATGTCTTATTCTCAAAAGCTAATTCTTTGCGACGCTCTGTGCGAATTATATCACGACTTTTTTCATCGGCCAAAAGAGTCGAGGATAGTTCCGTTGCTCCAGCTCTTTTTCTTATGGAATTGATAGCTTCTGTTGCAATAGAGAGATAGCTTTCCCCCTTCGCATCAGCAACTTCTCCTAAAGAAACAAGTTCCCATGCCGCTTCTGCACGATTCAGAAGTACTTCCGCATAACGAATCTCTATCCATGGTTGAGATGAATAATTTCCTCCATTAAGAGCCTTGGGATCGGGATTCATATATTTTCTCAAATAGAAACCACTAAGGTTACCATAATCCCAATTGGAAACCGGTCCACTTGCGCCGGAACGTCTCATTTTTCCAGCGTATATATCTTTCTTATCCGGATATCTGTCAGCAAGGTCATTCCAATATTTCGAACCACTTTTCAACTGGACAAGATAAGAATCATCATTATTTTGGCTGAATGAATTGACTAATTTCACTGTGTTTTCATCAACTGCCACATTATAATTTGAAGAATAATTATCAGATTCTTTCAAGAGAGCCCCCATCGTGTTGACAGATTTACCTGTCAATATACCTCTCCGGAGTTCAATAGTTTCACCCTTGAATTCAGACATTGGAAGAATTACCGTCGCAGCCAAACGCGGCTCACAATTCTCAAAAGCATCTAACGGTGACTCATAAAGTTTATAGTGTCCATTATCATCAAAGTTCTCAAATTTCCCATTGATATCTTTATTGTCAAACTCAAACATTTCCACGAAATCCAAAGTTGGGCACACCTCTGAATTGTTATCTCCATTAGATGTCTGCATCGGTTGAGCAGAATTATCGAACTGATGCAAAAATTCAGGATCAATATAGTATCTTCCAAAGATAGTTTCATAAGTATCCTCCAGGAATATTGCTGTGAAATTATCTATTTGAGCTTGCCTGTTATTTCCGGACCATTTATCCATATATAGACGATATCCTCCCTCATCTACTATTTGAGATGCTTCATATGCTGCCTTGAAGTAACCGACTGCCTTCTCTTGAGGAATTCCGCATACACGTACTCCATTAACCGGAGCATAATTTACAGTATTATACTTAGCAATAGAACCGGCATGAAGCATTATGCGTGACTTAAGAGCTGCCGCTGCATATTTGTTGGCACGTCCTTTTTGATTGCTTTCCGGAAGTAATTCTATAGCTTTATCAAGATCTGCCCCAATAAAGTCCCAGGTATCCTCTTCAGAAGCTCTGAAAAGCTTTGTATCCTCAAACGATACTGACGCCGGATAATCTATGACTTTATCAACAACCGGTACACCACCATAGCGTTTCACAAGAGAATAATATACCATAGACCGTATGAAATAGGCCTCTCCAAGAAAACTGTTAGCCTGGGCTTCCGTATAGTTTGATGCATATTTAAGTAAAACCTCCAATAATAAGTTAGCTGCCCTTATATAAGAATAAGCCTGATTCCAATACCCCACAGCCTCGTATTCATTACCGGCAGCATCTCTGCCAATAGCCTCGCCTGTACGACATGAAGGCTGAGCATAAATCGTCCACGCATAATTAAAGGGTGGATTACCTTCGTAAGCATAACGGAAATCTTCTAATGGAAGATTCATGTACATACCGGAAATATAACTAAGCGTTCCTGCCTCATTGGCAAAAAGATCCTCCTCGTTCACAACATTCACAGGAGACATGTCCAAGTCCGTGCATGAAAACATGACACTGGCACACATTATTGATACTATTGTTTTCAGTTTCATATTAATTTTATTTAGAATTTAAAGTTAAGACCAAGCGTAAATGTTTTACTAATCGGGTAAGAATAAGCCGTATCTGCACTATATTCAGGATCCAAATATTTCAAGCTCGTAAATGTCAGCAGGTTATATCCACTGAAATATACTCTTATACCTTGTACATTTATATTTTGCAACCATTTCTTAGGCAGACTATAACCGATTTCAAGATTCTTCAGACGAATGTATGAGGCATTCTGAAGATGGAAATCAGAACTCTGATCGGGAAGCGTTCCTGTATATGCGTAATGCCCCTTAACCCAATTTGTTGAAGGATCATACGGATTTGCAAGAGGATCTTCCGGATGCCAGCGATCCATATATTGAGCAACAGCACCATCTCCCCAAAGAGGCTGATACAGAATACCTTGTGGAGAAACATACGTTTTACCTGCTCCTTGAAACAACATTGAAATATCGATTCCCTTCCATTGAGCAGAGAAAGTTAAACCAAAGTTAAGAAGCGGAACAGAACTTGAATTAACAAGAGGATGTTTATCCAGTTCAGAGAATACACCATCCCCATTCCAGTCAAGGTATTCGTAATCTCCCAATATAGAGCCCCTTGCTATAAAGATAGGATTATGCCAGATTTCATCCCAGCTTTCCAATCGTCCGGCTCCCTCTATACCCCAGGTTATATTATTATAACGATTGCTGGTATTATTTTTCCAGTTTTCATACGAGTTACCGGCACGGCTCGTTTCTACATGCGTATTTTTAGTTCTTGTATAAGCAATGTTTCCTTTAATTTGATAATAGAAATCGTTGACATGGTGTCTGTGAGTAAGTTCTATTTCAAAACCTTGGGTCAAGTCGCCATTAAGATTTTCCTGAGGAAGTGTTGCTCCAACAACACCCGGAAGAGAACCGGCACGTGTAGTCAAAAGTCCACTTCGTCTTCTATTAAAGTATTCTGCTGTTACGCCAAGAAGTCCATTCCAGGCCTCCGCATCTATTCCGACATTGAACGTTCTTGACTCATACCAAGTAATTGCTTTATTGGGAATACCGGTGCTTGTGGAAGTACTGATATATTGCCCATCAAAAACCGAACCACCATCTGATGGATATTTATATCCGGTAATATGTTGATAACGAGCTGCGCTATCATCTCCCAGTACTCCCCATGAAGTTCTTATCTTGAAATTATTAATAAAATTAAGTGGAGATTCTTTCCAGAATTTTTCTTCAGAGATTCGATAACCAGCTGATACAGAAGGAAAAAATCCCCAACGGGTCTCCTTTGGGAAAAGAGAGGAAGCTTCGTGGCGAAAAGCAAATTCAGCAATATACTTCCCGGCGTAATCATAATTCAAACGTCCTACCAAAGCTCTATTAGCATTGTCATAAAGAACGGACTGATCAGCATTTTGATTAAATTCCTGGTTGGTAGTAATGCCTGCAAAAACTTTATCCATGTCCAAAGCAACCTGTCGACTTCCATAGAAATTATCGCCAACTTTGTGTTGATTCTCTATAAGGATCAATGCTCCCACATTGTGCTTGCCAAAATTATTGTCATAGCTGAGGCGCGCCTGCCATAAATTATTCTGTTTAGAATAGAAATAACGGGAAATCTTATTAGGAGCTGCCGTTTGTGCACCTTTCACAATGGCATTCCCTGATGTATCATAAAGATTATATGCTTTACGATATTCATCATCATTATTAGCAATATAGTCATAACTATACATTCCGCTAACAGAAAGTCCCTTAACCCATGGGATATCCCATGTAAGAGATGCATTAGACTGAAACCATTTACTCTGATAAGTACAATGTCCGGTCAGATCGGTATCCATCAAAGCAGCAGGATTGTAGCCTGCCGGATTAAAGCGACTTGCATACATACCTTTTTCCTCATCATACCATACCGGTTCAAGAGGTGATGACAGCCATCCTTCATAAATAATCGCACCTGAATTAGCTGGAGAAGATTCTCTCTCATCCATCATTCCTGAGATGTTAAGATCAAACTTCAAATTGTTAGTCACATTAGCAGAAATGTTACTTCTAAGATTGAATTTTTCATAGTTGATAGCATTGGAACGCAAGTAGCTCTCCTGATATTGATACCCGGCACTTGCAAAGTACGTCACTTTATCTCCCCCACCTGAAATATTTATACTGTGCTGAGTTTGCGGAGCTGAGTTTCTGAAAAGTTCATTTTTCCAATTCGTTCCCCGCTTGACACCATTGCGATAATCAGCTATCTCCTCAAGAGAATATGTCCTGTTGGCACTTTCATCCACATTGTGGATCACCTTCTCGTTGACAAGAGTCATAATATCAGCTGCTTCTACAAGATCAGGAAAGTTCGTCGGCACCTGCCATGTCATATTTCCGGAATAAGACACATTCGCATGTCCTTTAGTTCCTTTCTTTGTCGTTATAAGGATCACCCCATTAGCGGCTCGCACTCCATAAACAGCAGCAGAAGCATCCTTCAGTACTGAAATACTCTCAATATCTTCTGCATCTATTTTAGCCATATTATCTCTCGGCACGCCATCAATAATAACAAGAGGAGTTCCAAAACCACGAATATCCATCTTATTGGTGAATTGCCCGGGTTCAGAAGTATTTTGTACAATACGTAAACCAGGAATCTTACCGGTAAGCATATTCTGAAGATTCTCATTTTTCGTAGTTACTATTTCCTTATTCTGTATAGCAGATACCGCTCCGGTCATAGTCACTTTTTTCTGTACACCATAACCCACAACAACCACCTCTTCAAGCTCTACATTATCTTCTTGCAGCACAATTTTATACTTTTGAGGTTGGGCAAGTACAGTGAATTGATACTCCCGATAACCAATACTGGAAACCTTCAGTACTTTCCCCACAGCCGCTTGCATTGTAAAGTCTCCATCCACATTAGAAATACAACCATTTGATGTATTGGCAGGATCAATAACGACAGCACCGATTACAGGTATTCCGGCAGCATCAACAATAGTACCGGAAACCGTCATTGTAGTCCCATTTTGTGCATGAATCTCTATCGCTGATGCGATAAAAGCCACGCAAATAAAAACCTTTAAAAGGTTAGACAAATGTTTTTTAAGTTTCATAAATACGTTATTATAAGGTTAAACATCATTTTTAGTTAATAATAAATATCTAAACTCATTAAAATTCTTTCCATCCCGATAAATATTCATAAGAGTATCTACCGTTCTACACGAAATGTAGCAGACGATCTAATATCATCAGAAGCAGTACCTACAAGAATCTGAAATTTACCCGGCTCCACAACCCATTCATGGCGTTCAGGAGTATAGAAACTCAGTGCTTCTTTTCCAATTGTAAAATTCACTTTTACAGTTTCTCCCGGAGCAAGATTCACCTTCTTGAATCCCTTAAGTTCTTTAAGCGGACGAGGTAATGATGACTCCATATCCATAATATACAATTGCACAACTTCTGCCCCCTCTCTATTTCCCGAATTAGTTATCGGGATTGTGACAGTTATATTGTCAGTACTTTTTATAGTTTTTTTATCAAGTGTAATTTTTCCATAATCAAATGAAGTATAGCTGAGTCCATGCCCGAAAGCGAACAAGGGTTTAATTTTCTCTTTCTCAAACCACCTGTATCCCACGAATATACCTTCTTTATATTCCACAGTCTCACCATCACCCGGATATGCATTAAATGCATGAGCGGCATTATCTTCTATTTTCACAGGAAATGAGAAAGGTAATTTTCCGGACGGATTGACTTCACCGAACAAAACATCCGCTATTGCATTACCGGCTTCTGTACCTCCATACCACGCCTGAACTATAGCCGGGACTTTCTTATGCCAAGGCATAGCATAAGCATTTCCACAAACCATCACTGCCACTAAAGACGGATTTACTACACTCAGGTCGGCTATCAACGCATCCTGTTCATATGGAAGGTTATAAGATTCTCTATCCACTCCCTCACAATCCATATGCAGATTCTTGTTCATTCCACCTATATACAAAACAATATCTGCTCCTTTGGCCGCCTTCACCGCCTCTGTATGCAAACTATCGTTTACTGATTTTGAAGCAGTTGACGAATACCCCGGTTGATAGTCTACCTCGATCCTACCAGCAACATATTTGCGAATCCCTTCAAGAGGTACGACCTCATATTTTGATTTCGCTTCTGAAGATCCGCCATCCCGGCTCATCATTTTCACAGCATTCTCACCGACCACAAGTATCCTATTTAAAGATCCAATATTTACCGGTAGAATTTTATTGTTGTTTTTCAAAAGAACAATCCCCTCCTCAGCAATTTTGCGTGCAGCCATTGCATGTTCCTCCGAAGCAAGAGTTCCCCATGGACGTCCTTCCGACATATTAGTCCGATACATCATCCGTAAAACTCGTCTGACTTTTTCATTCAAGACCTTTTCACTTGTCTCATTTTGTTTCAGCAATTTTAAGTAGGGCTTGCCGAGGCGGTAATTCTGAAATGCCTCCAGCGAACCAAGATCCGTTCCGAACTCCATATCTAATCCATTATCTATAGCCTCCTGAGTATCATGAGTACCACCAAAATCTGAAACAACTACTCCATCGAATCCCCATTCCCCACGTAATACATCGTTTAGAAGATAAGAATTATGACAGCAATATTGACCATTAAATTTGTTGTAAGCTCCCATAACGGCCCACACACCAGCTTCCTGTACGGCAGCTTTAAAAGCCGGAAAGTAGATTTCGTGCAATGTACGTTCATCCACAATAGTATTTATCGTCGTACGCTTGGTTTCCTGATTATTAACTGCAAAATGTTTTACACAAGCTGATACATGGTTTTCCTGTACACCTTTAATATATGAAACAGCCATCTTTGATGTGAGATACGGATCCTCACCCATATATTCAAAGTTGCGACCATTCATTGGGGTTCTGAAGATATTCACAGCAGGCCCGAGAAGCATATTTTTATCTCTATACAGAGCCTCTTCACCAAGGCTTTTTCCGAAAAGATGTCCCATCTCTGGATTCCATGTTGCAGCAAGACATACGAGAGCGGGGAACGCCGTACATGAATCACTGGACATCCCGGCATGAATCCATGTTTGCCATACCATTTCGGGCCGTAATCCCGACGGACCATCCGACAAATTATTTTCCGGAATGCCTAATCTTGGAACACCTGCCGAACCGTAGCTCCTGTCAGCATGAAGCAATCCGACTTTTTCTTCCAGAGTCATACGAGACAAAGCATCATCAATGCGTTCTTCTATCGGCTTTGAAGCATCTCTATATATAGGTATCTCTTGAGCCCGAAGACTAACAGGAAGAGTTGCTATCGCAACAAGCATACTAATCTTTCTTATTGAAAATTTCATCTGTTTTGGGTTAATATTCATAATTCACACTTTATTTTAGATATTCATATATTTTCCTGCAGTTATAATATATTTGATATTTAATTCCTACCAGACATACCCACTTTGACCTGGGATACATAAACTCACTTTCATTCAGCAAACCAAAGTTTCCATATATATGTTCATACATATATATGCAGCAAAGATAAATAATAAATTTAAAAAGCAAAAACAAAACAAAGATTTTATATCTAAAAAATAAAGAAAGCTCAAAAGAAAATGATAACAGAATCAAAATACATCTGTTATCAGAAAATAACAAAGAAGGCACAAACAGGAATCAACTAACTAATTATCAACAATATAAACAAAACAATTTGATAACAAAAGACAGACATAATATACCTACAAAGAAATAAATCCAAAAAGTTATCTTATATAAAGTAGCAGTTACGCACCCCACATTAATGTTCATACATTAATATACAAAGCAAAATCATTTAATTGATAACCTAAACTTAAAAAACAATGAATAACAAGCAAAAAATAAGCGCCTCTATCGAAGAGACGCTTATAAAAATTAAAATGGTGAGACTTATATAAACAACATAAGGTATGCTAATCAAACTTTTGCCGGTATTTTTATACCAAAAGCACAATACGTCAGATACAGTACGCAAACCAAAGTAACTGTCACTCCACCTATTATTCCCACAGTACCAATAGCGAAACCAATAACCGGAGTCACAACCCCTCCACCGGCAACGGCAGTAATCATTAAACCGGAAATCTGATTTGCTTTCTCTGGACGAGCCTGCAATGCCATCGAATAAATAATAGCAAATACGGACGAAGCAAAAAAGCCAACCGCACCTATACATATCAGATTTACAACATCATTATCTACCCCCATCAATATCAATAATGAAACAATACAAGCTACAATATTAACTCGGAAATATCTCATCTCGGCAATATGAGCTAACAAAAAAGCTCCCAGCAATGCACCAACCGTACGACTAAGAAAATAAACCTGAGGAGCAAACTTCACCTGCTCATCAGCCCACCCAAAACGAATAGACATCAATTTGGAGCTAATAAAATTTGTTGCCACATCTACTCCCACAATGAAGAATATACCTAAAAACAGCAAGAGGATCGTTCGGTCCTTCAACAATGCAAATGTATCCTCTATAGAAAGTCCCTTATCTGATACAATATTTTTCTCCCGTTCAATAGGAGTTGCCATAAGCCAAACAGCCGACAGCAATGTTATAAAACCAAGTATTGGGAAACAATAATACCATTTATCCGCTCCGAAGTAATTCACCGCCAAGAGCACAATCTCCGGTCCAACCAAAGAAGAAACCGCCTTTATAACTTGTCCAGCCGTTAAACTACTCGTCAAAAAGGCCTTGTTAGTAACCACGTTATTAAGCAATGGATTCAGTGAAACCTGCAAAATAGCATTTCCTATGCCCAGTAAAGCATAAGCTGTCATACAAGTAATACTGTCATAAGCCAACAATGGTAGAATCATACCTATAATTGTAATACCCATACTGATGAGCACGGTATTCTTACGTCCCCATTTATTCATCTGATTCCCAATAGGAATACTTAAAAAAAGGAACCAAATAAAGACCATTGAAGGCACAAAACCAGTCATTACGGGCGACCAATTAAAGCTGCGCTGTACATAGTCAGAAGAAATACCAACAATATCACAAAAACCCATCACAAAGAAACCAAAAAGCACCGGGAGAGTTGTCAATATAGAGTTTTGTTTTTTCATATTCACAGTTATTTATATAAAACACATTGTTTTTTAGCCTACATTCATTAATGAGTCAGTCTTTTATTAGGAAAACTATCTAATTTCAATGTTAACCTCCCTCCTTTCACAACCTCCTCAAACGGCAACAATACAGTTTCCTGCTGTTTACCATTCAAAGAGACATCTTGCAGATAACAGTCATCAACAGAATGTCTTTTTACTTCAATCACAAACTCTTTTCCTGAATAGTATTCCCTGTTCAGGTTAATAGTCACCTTATCAAACAAAGGGGCACCTATCTGAAATTTCGGATTAATCTCTGTCAGTCCTTTCACATCAAACAACCCCAATGCAGAAATCACATACCAGGCACCTAATTGCCCCTGATCCTCATCCTGGCCATAACCATAGCCATGAATTCCTTCTAAACCATAAAATTCATCCAAGATAGCCCGTACCCACTTTTGAGACAAATAGGGCTTACCTGAAAAATTAAACAACCAGGAAATATGCAGATTGGGCTGATTTCCATGATTATAAACCGTTTTCAGTCCGGCAAATGCATCAACTTCCGTTCCACCACCAAAAATACTCTTCTGCGAAAGCATGAAAATACTGTCGAGACGAGTATTGAAAATCTCCGGCCCTACCAAATCTATTAATTCATCTATATGATGAGGAACATAAAATGTGTATTGTATAGCATTACCTTCCTGAAATCCCTTCCATGGTGAAAGCGGATTAAAATCCTCTAGAAAGCGCCCCTGGCTATCTTTAGGGCGAATCAGGCGAGTTTCCTTGTCATAAAGTTTTTTCCAGCCATTAGAAAGTTGGGAAAGCCTTTCGTAATCTGCCTCTCTCCCCAGCTGTTTGGCAAACTGCGCAATCGCAAAACAACTAAAACTATACTCCATAGTATGCGAAGCACCAAAACCTGAGCCTCCCTCACGAGTCACCATATCAAACTGCTTCTCATAAGGAGAATAACCGAGCTCCACAAACGGACGCACATCCATTTTTCCGGCACCTTCAGGCCTTCCCCGCCATTCCACCTCATTCTTCAATGCAGCCTCATAGCCCAATTGTATATCAAAATCACGAATACCACAGTTATAAGCTGCCGCAATAGCCAGACCTGTAAAATTTGTCCCTACTCCCGACACATATTTGCTACACGCGATTCCATCTCCCAGCCAACCGGCATCCCGGTAAACCAGCAGCTGACTCTTTATCCAGTCAGAATAATATTCAGGATAAGCCAATGCCCATAACTGTGTCAGGTTCCAGAACCCACCCCAAATAGCATCTGTATTATAATGCTGATGCACCGGGTTTCCTTTTTCATCCAGCGTGATACGTCCTACAGAACCGTCATTCCTTGGATAATACCCATTGACATCACTTGCCAATCCACGCCCCAGAAGCGCATGAAACAGTCCGGTATAAAACTTCACTTTATCTTCCTCCTTACCTCCTTCCACGTAGATTCTACTCAATGACTCATTCCACGCTTTCGTTGCATTCTTCCTTGCCTGATCAAAAGTAACGTCCTTAGCTTCCACCTCTCTATTAAAACGAGCGTTTTCTATGGACGTATATGAAAGACCTACTTTTACTTCTACCGACTCCTGCTCTTCCGTAGAGAAAGTCAAATAAAGACCGGCACCGGGCCCTTTTGCCTGATATTTACCAGACACAACCTTATCCTTCACGAACGTTCCCACCTCTATTGGTTGTTTATTTAAAACCGCCGAAAAATACATACGAACATCCGCACCTTTCTGATAAATATCCACATATACAGGAGAAGTCACAACATAACCTTCTACCCTACCATCATCAAAGTATTGCACTTCGGCATCTTTTACTTCACCGCTTTCTCCTTGTTTGTTACCAATATCAAATATGAGGTTCGCCTGTTCCGACTTTGGATAAGTATAACGATGGAATCCCACCCGCTGCGTGGCAGTCAATTCGGCCTTTACTCCATAATCTTTCAGAATAACAGAATAATATCCAGGAACCGCAATCTCATCTTTCTTATCAAAACGCGAACGATAACCACTATCCGGATCATCCAGTTCACCCGGAACAGTCTGCAACCCACCTACAGTCGGCGCAAAAACAATACCGCCTACCTGAAACTCATGAAAGTTAGCAAAACCTTCGATGGAGGTATGACGAAAGTCATACCCCACCGCTTGCCAACCACCGGAATTTCCCAAATGCGCATCAGTAGAAGGAGCCAACTTCGCCATACCGAATGGGACTGCCGCCGGCGTATAAAAGAACCAGCGACAATGCGCAGTTCCAATATTCGGGTCTACATAGTCCACCAAAGTTTTAGTGCCCCTGGTATCCGTAGAGCATCCCAAAGCCACACTAATCCATATGACTAATAAACCGAGTTTTTTCATGATATAAATTCATTAACGCGTTAAATCCTCATCTATTTACACCAACCGGACACGAATAAATACCCCATGATTCATTTGGCTTATCTCCCATCTCCAAAATCAATTCTCCACCTTTCAACAATTCCGAAGCTGGGAAGAAGAAACAATCCAGCTTCTTACCATTCAACGTAGCGCTTTGAACATATTTATTCTTTCGAGATACGTTCTTTGCCTCAATCGTAAATGTCTCACCACGACCATAGCGCTTACCCAAATCAATAACTACTTTTTCATAAAGCGGGCTGGCTATTTCATAGATCGGATCAATGCGGCAACCACCGTCTGTCTGAAATAATCCTAAAGCGGCCATAACAAACCAAGCACTCATTTGCCCCTGATCTTCATCACCCAAATAAGCATTGGCTACACCATAACCATAATACTTATCAATGATAGAACGAGACCATTTCTGTGTCAGCCAAGGCTTTTTAGCCCAATTAAACAAGAAAGCAAAATGCATAGACTGCTGATTGCCCTGAACTACTGGATAATCCCAGTACTGATCATTCGGAGCATTATATCTCCAAGGTTCGCTCACAACGAAGCCCCAATTCAAGCGGTCAACAAATGCCTTCTCACCCATTATATTAATCAAAGCCGGCACATCCTGAGGTACAAAGTAGCTAAGCTGCCAGGAGTTACCTTCTACATAGTGATGATTGCGCCCGGTTTGGAAAGCATCAAAGTCCGCTACAAAGTTACCGGCTGAATCACGCATATGCGCATAGCCGTTTTCCGGATTTACAGCATTCTTCCACCAATATCCACGATCATTAAACGTACCATACTCCGTATATTTACCCAATGCCTTAGCCATCTGTCCCACAGTCCAATCATCATAAGAGTACTCTAATGTATTGGAAAAACGCCCCAATTCAATAGGAACATATTTATACTTCAAATAAGGAAGTAAATCACGATTGCCTGCAAATCCACCTGCTACATGTGTAGCCGGAGTTGTCTGCATCTTTTTCATGGCTTCAAAAGCCTTTTCCGCATCATAATCGCGAATCCCCATCTGATAGGCAGATACCATCAAAGGGATTTCATGTTCAGCTACCATCACCGGAATATATTCCATCCCCGCAGGTCCCTTTGCCAACCATCCATTTGCATCATACAACGCCAACTGAGAATTTACCCATTTGGAGCTCCATTCCGGTGTTACCAAGTTCCAGAATTGATTCAGATTCCAAAAAGTATTCCAGAAAGCATCACAACCCAGAGCCACATGATCCGGATTCGTAAATTTACGTACCTTCTCATCAGGTGACATCCATTCTCCATTCACGTCACTCCACAGATTACGGCAGAGAGCACGGTATACATTTGTATAGAAGCGTACTTTTTCCATACGGTCATTCGTTCTGATATCCAAGCGATTGAGTATACCATTCCATACGTTTTTCTGATTCTGAACAACAGCTTCGAAATCCCAACCGAACTTATCTGAAATCTCCTTTTGCAGATTTTCCGAAGCATTTGCTACACTTACCAACGAAATGCCTGTACGCACCTGAATCACCGACTGCTTCTGCGTATCAAATTCCACATAAAGCCCTGCATCTTTCAGATCTTTACCGGAAATATGCGCTTCATTCAATATCTGGTCATCCTTCCAGCCACCTACCTTTTTAATCGGTGCATCAAATTCAATAACGAAATTTACGACATACTCCTGATCAGCATCATCACTCCATACATGTGGACGAGGGGATATCTGATGAGAACGTCCCTCAATTCTGTAATCACTCACTTTCCTGACATCCACATCCAACAGATTATAGTCATATTCAGCCTGAATATGCAAATCGATCATCACACGTCCATCCTTATCCTTAGGAAATGTATATTTCTGAAAACTTGCTCTTTCAGTAGCCGTCACCTCCGCTAAAATCTCCGTATCAGTCAGGAAAACTTTATAATATCCCAATGGAGCTTCTTCAGTCTTCTTGTCAATACGCGAACGGTATCCTTCATCCGGACGGAACTGATCTCCTACCTTCGTAAACAGTTTACCATTGGTTGGCATCATACCCAATCCCCCCATTGTCCATTCATGAATATGACTAAAGCATCCTAATGTCTCAAATGTAGGCTGATAACCGGCCTGCCAACCTTTATTCTGATTATCCGGACTCAATTTTACCATACTGAAAGGCATCCAAGGCCCCGGTGCAATCATCCAGCGAGAATGTGCCGTACCTATCTTTGTATCTACATAATCAGCAAAAGACTGCAATTTCTGCGGAGAGCGTAAAATCGTACCTCTTTCCAATAGCTGTTCATTGACAAAGACCTGATATTCACTCTTTTTCTTTTTATTCACAGCAGGCATCGGAACTTCAAACACATAACGAGCCGTATCCATCTTTGCAGTAAAAATCCTTGTTCCATCCAGTTTCACACTCAGTTCCGGGTTTCCGGATAAATGTTCCACATCAACCAGCAAAGGTTGTACATTTACTCCGTCCAATTCTATTTCGTACCCGGCGGGAGAAACATCACGCAGAAAAGCATATTCATTATTCTGTTCCAAAACAAGTCCATCCGAACCTTCCAAACGAATTTGATCGAATACAATCCACCCACCTTCAAGTACAGAAACAGTCACAATGTTTCCTCCTTTTTTTAAGTCTGCAGCCGAAATGGGAAATTCCAAGACTTGCTCTCTGGCATTTTGCAGGTTACCTTCCAGTACTTCCATAGCGTGCCCCTTAATCTCAAATTTCTTTTCAACTGAATTTACCACTACCTTAACAATCGAACGGTTCGGGTTAGCATCTACCAAATCCACCACCAACTTCCATTCCCCACGTTTCGGCAGTTTTTCAACTCCAAATAAGATATTAGCATCATGGGTTCTCCAACCGGAAGTACCCCACGTACCACCCCAAGTATCATCAGGCCCGGGTAATACATATGGAAAATCAGTCTTGTCAACAGAAGTCCCTATCAAAAAATAACGGTCTTCATAGCCAAAGTCATGAGCCAGAAAACTCTTATACTCAGAAGGGCCTAAAGCCAGTTCCGCTCCGGAATTATCCGCAGCGCCTATCTGCCATACCACTTTTGCAGCCATCGTATATAGCGCACAGCAGGCAACGATAAAAAAGGATATCAGTTTTTTCTTATTCATAATGAGTATTGAATTTTTAAATCTAAGCATCTAATTCTATATTCTTTCCAAACCTTATCACAAAAAGGCTTATTTTGTTATCTCTGAAACAATCTTATTTACTTCTAAAAATCAAACTAACCCTTATATTTCCTGTCTATCTGTTGCAATGCAAAAGCATAGGCTCCTAAAGCAATCGCTTTACTTGCTCCCAAAGTTGAAATCGCTACTCCGATACGCTTTGTATGGTTATAAAGAATTTCTCTTTTGGTAAAAGGCACCTGAACCCAAGTACTTGTATTCTCTAAGAATCTCTTATGGTCGTCCGCCTCCATCAGATTGCAAACCTCCATCTGCAAACAATCAAAATCTCTTCCAGAAAAAGTAGAAATGGAACGACGCATTTCACGCATCATACCCGGTAGGATATATTTCGCTGCGCCGGACACTCCTCCGCCTATCACAACCATACCATCTACAATATGAAGTGCACTGACAATAGCAGCACCGGCTATCTCCCCCAATTCGTCAAAACTCTTCAAAGCCGCCTCCCGATTACCTGTACGAGTACCTTCAGCTATATCATAAATGTCTTTGGGCATTAGATTTTCTATAGTTTCTCCACTCAGTTCCCCATACACACGCCGTACTGCACGAATACTAACACTTTCTTCCGCAATCAGATCCGTATATTTCTTGTTACGCATAATCCATACATCGCCACCACAACCATTATCACCGGTCAACAAACAGTTGTCAATCACTACGCCTGCACCAAAGCCCGTTCCCAACGTAATTCCCAGCAAATTTCTATAACGCTTCGGATTACCGGCAGCTTCAAGTTCTTCATTGACAGAGGGTAAAATTCCTGCCAGTGCTTCACCATAGGCAAACAGGTTACCATCATTATTAATAAATACAGGAATTCCAAATCTCTCTTTCAGAAAAGGTCCCAAAGCCACTCCACCACGGAAAGCCGGAAAATTAGGCAAATCGCCTATTATACCATTCTTATAGTCTGCCGGACCGGGAAAGGCAAAGCTAATAGCTACCGGGGCATCTTCCAACTGCTCCTTCACCTGAGAAAATCCCCGATGCAGAACAGTCAGGCATTCCTCCAAATTATCCGACACTGCCGGATAACAAATAGGCGTTACAATGTCCTGATTTCCACAAATAGCTGAAAAAACAAAGTTTGTACCTCCTGCATCCAAGGTCATCACCGTACGTTGGTCATGTTTATACATATTATATCAGATTTTATTAATACTACTCTCCGGTCAATATCTCACATAAGCTTTGATTGTCCCACATTCTTGCCCCACAGACTTACCATAAGGAGCAATCGTATATTCACCTACACTTGCCGGGATAATAAAAGTTTCTGCATAATGCACTACAAAGGGTTTGAAAGCATTTATCGGACTTTCTACAACAGCCTCTTCACCTTCCACCAAATTCAGCACGTTCACACTGTTATTGGTATGATGCGTAACAGGCTTGGAGAACCAGTGACGATGCGTCTCGATAAACTCATTCGGGTGCAGTCCCGTGCATTCTTCTCTCCAGCCATCACCCTCCGCCACTTGCGTAAAGCGATTAGCCAAATGCTTATTCACATATTCCGTATCACGTTTCCAGTCTATCACATCCTTCCCCCTTTCTACATTAATAGGACGAGGCTTTCCATCCAGTCCCAAACGCTGCCAATCCCAAAGTTTAAAAGTGAACAAGTTCGGAGTTGAACTAATTTCCAGTACCAGCGCTTCAGAACCCGAACAGTGTACTGTTCCGCCGGGAATCAGATAATGGTCGTGTTTTTTAGCCGGCAACCTGTTCACATACCTCTCCGTATCGAACACAACTTCTCCCTTCTGCGCTTCGCGTAGATCATGAATCATTTCATTTTTATCTATACCAGTCTTCAAACCCAGATAAACCGAAGCACCTTCTTTGGCATCCAACAAATAGTAACTTTCATCCTGAGTATAGTACATGCCAAAGTTCTCACGAATAAACTGTGTAGTAGGATGCACCTGCACGCTCAAGTTTCCTCCGCCCACCGTATCCAGAAAATCGAAACGAATTGGGAAATCCTTACCAAAGCGTGCCTCTACCGGTTCACCCAGCAATTCTCTCGATTTTAACAACACCAAATCCACCGACGGCAATTCAAAGCGTACACCGTTCACTTCAAAATAAAGACTGTTTTCCTCGGGAACACAATCGAAACACCAACCATAATTCTCCTTTTCAGGATTCAGCCCGCACACCTCTTTCATCCATTGTCCACCCCAAGGAGCCGGATCAAAGAAAGGAACCACACGGAAAGGAGTCTTAACCGTTTCTTCTATACCCTTGAAAAAAGTTTCCTTATCAATCAACCTCGGTTCATTGGCAATATGAGTATCCAGCCAGAAGTCTACCCTGCCGAACAAACTTTCTTTATACCTATCAAGTATTCTCCAATCGTTGAAATAGCCTCTCTTATATTGCAAAGATACAGCATCTTCACGATTATCCACTCCTAAAGCCTTCACTTCATGTACTCGAAAACGCTGTTGTATCTCCCAGCGAGCCATATCCACATAAACCACCGTAGCCTCAGCCGGAGCCACCATAGCAGCACCTGACCCTACAATAATTACTCTTCCGGTTGCATCCGCCACTTGCTTTCTAGCCTGTTCCAGCTTTTCCGCATCAAAATAATCATTCAAAGTCAGGTTCGTTACATAGCCAAAAAGAACATCATCCGTCATGAAACGCTCTGTCATCGCTTTAATCTCGTCCTGTGGCTTCATCAAATTGCGCGTATTAATAAATAAGGTAGGAGACAACAACTCCAACTCACCCGCAACTTCTTCCTCACGCACACCCGCATAGAAACCACCAGCCACAACTTTCTTAACCTTGAAACACTCCACCAGCAATGTATGAACAGCATCCCATCCCTGAAGAATTGTTCCCGTAATCTTAGTAGAAGGAAATCTGTCGTAATTCACTTTTCTCATAATTATATATACTTTATTTTATCTATATGTATGAACATATATATATATTTTGTACAAATATATACTCTTTAAAAATAAAATAAAAGAATCTACGGGTATTTTTTTAAGAAAAAAAAGAATTATCTTTGTAGCATCAAAAAAATAAAGAAAACAATTATGCCCATAAAGTTAGACCCCAATTCGGAGAAACCTCTTCATATTCAAGCAGAAGAAGTACTTAGAAAGCTCATTGAATCAAAGGAGTACAAGAACGGAAAGCTACTTCCAAATGAAGTTCTATTGTCTGAACAATTGAATATATCCAGGAACACTCTCCGTCAAGCTATCAACAAGCTCGTATTTGAAGGACTGCTGGTCAGAAAAAAAGGTCATGGTACAAAAGTTGTGCGCAAAGGTATCATTGGCGGAGTGAAAAATTGGCTAAGTTTCTCACAAGAAATGAAAATGCTGGGTATTGAAATTAAGAATTTCGAACTCCACGTCAGTTTCAAGAAACCATCTGAAGAAATATGCACCTTCTTCAATATAGACCCGGAAAAAGGAACCAAATGTATGGTGCTGGAAAGGGTACGGGGTAATAAAGAATATCCGTTTGTTTCATTTATCTCCTATTTCAATCCGAATATACCGTTAACCGGTGATGAGGATTTCACCCAACCTCTTTACGGAGTACTCGAAAATAAATATAACATTATTGTGAAAACCAGTAAAGAGGAAGTATCCGCACGTCTGGCAGGAGAATTCATTGCGGAAAAACTGGATATAAAGTCAAGTGATCCTATCTTAATAAGGAAAAGATTCGTTTACGATATCAACCAAGTGCCTATTGAATACAATATCGGATACTATCGGGCAGACAGCTTCACCTACACGATAGAAGCTGAAAGATAAGCAAGCAAATTCGGGTCTGGAATATACCCGAGATGTAGTTGCTCCGTACCTTCTCCGGTACTTCTTCGTTCAGAAGTACTTTTCAGTGAAGAATGTACGGAGCAACTACATCTCAGATACAATCCAGGTAAGAAGCGAACACATTCTAAATCATCTTTTCAAACTGATACCTTATATCATATTTTGCAAGACAAAAAATCCATTTTCCTCATTATTGCTAACAGACACTTCGATCAAAGCTACGCTTCCAGAATATTACAACCACTGTTTTGAAGATTTACATCATCTATCCAGAGCAAACAGATGGTTCATTTATCCTAAACCGACCATCTATTCAGACCAATCGCACGGTCTTTCTTCCCTAAAAAAGTAAGTCTCATTTGCCAAGGCTACACCCTTTACTCCAAAAGGTGACACCATAATAACTAAAGGGTGACGCCATCACTCACAAAGGGCGTCACCCTTCTAAAAAACACATGATATTTATTCTATTTCGAAGAGAAACGACCACTAAGGGAAAATAACATTTATAAAGAATATCCAGTAAACAAGTTTCAGAAAACCTCCCATATAAGGATTTGATCATCTTAAAATCTCATTTTTCCATCAATTACTATCATTTCACATCTCCCCATCAAATATTCTCTGCATCTTTTCGTCCACCACAGCAATTGGTACGAAAAGAAAAGATTCTAAGACGTTAGGATTTACATTTTGTCATTCTGCTAATCATTCCAAATATTGTACAGATCAAATCCGTTATGTTTTTACTGACTTCATACCAGACAAATCTGCCTCTTTTTTCATAAATTTGCCCCCATTATGGAACAGCAACAATCATCTTTCAAAGAAAAGGAACGTACAGACCTGCGCGAACCGCAGCACTTCAAGGTGATCATCTATAACGATGACTTCACTACGATGGAGTTTGTCGTCAAGATACTTACTACCATATTCTTTAAATCGGCAGCAGAAGCAGAAACGCTGATGCTACAGGTACACAAGAGTCAATCAGCAGTGGTAGGCATCTATACATACGACATTGCACAATCGAAAGTACAGAAAGCCACCCGTATGGCACGCGAAGAGAATTTTCCACTCCGGCTTACCATTGCGCCGGAAGAAGAATAAGAATTAGGAGAAGATTATGGATATACAAAATACAGTGCATGTGAACAGCGCATTCACCTATGCACAAAAAAAGGCGATATCTTATCGCCATGAATTTATCACACCTGAGCATTTGCTGAGTGCATTTCTGGAACAGAGTCCTTTTGCCAGTGCCTTAAATATGTGTTTCTGCGATACCCAGGAACTTGCTTTCTCTTTAGAGAATTATTTCACGGAAGAACTGGAAAGCGTTCCCGCAGACATGGATTATGAACTGGAAGTTTCAACCCAGCTCAACGAACTGATACAACATGCCTATCTGATGATAGACTATTCAAGTGCTGAAGCATTGAACGTCCCTCATCTAGTGCAAAGCATGCTCCAGCTCAAGGACTCCTGGGCATGCCATATCCTGAAAGAAGCTCTTGAAGAAGAACTACCCGAATTTATCAGCCAACTCATCTCCCGATATGAAGAAGTGGAGGAAGAAGACGATCTGCAAACCTCTCCACAGGAAAAAAGCGAACCCTGGCGAAACTTTGTAACTTGTCTGAATGACTGTCTGCAAGACCACAATCCACTCATCGGACGGGAAGCTGAACTGGAACGAACCATTCAGGTGCTCTGTCGCAAAGAGAAAAACAATCCGTTGCATGTAGGCGAACCGGGCGTTGGCAAAACCTCCCTCGCTTACGGGCTCGCTGCCCGCATTGAAGCACGTGAGGTCCCCGAACGACTCCTCGACTGCCGTATCTACGAACTGGATTTAGGTACTCTACTGGCAGGTACGCAATACCGGGGTGACTTTGAAAAACGCCTGAAAACCATTATGGAAGGTGTCCGTAATGAAGGACGTGCCATTATCTATATCGACGAGATACACAATCTAATAGGTGCCGGACGTACAGGAGACGGTTCCATGGATGCATCCAACATGCTGAAACCCTATCTGGAAAGCGGAGACATCCGTTTCATCGGCTCTACTACTTACGAGGAATACAACCGTTACTTTGCCCGCAGCAAGGGGTTGGTGCGTCGCTTCCAACAAATAGATATACTTGAACCAAGCATTGAGGAAACCATCCATATTGTAGAAGGACTGAAAGAAAAATATGAAGAATTTCATGGAGTAACCTATCATCCTGATGTAATCCCTTACGCCGTCAAAGCAAGTGTCCGCTATATCAGCGACCGCTTTCTGCCCGACAAGGCTATCGACCTGGTGGATGAAGCAGGAGCTTACCGCGAAATTCACCCTATATCTTCCGGAGAGCAAATTGTAGACAAGACATTGATAACCGATGTACTCGCCCGTATCTGCAAAGTAGATGCACTCGCCATGAAAGAAGAAGATACCACCTCACTGGAAACTTTGCATGCACGTATCAGTGCCAAAATTTACGGCCAGGAAGAGGCAGTGCGCCAAGTGGTGGAAGCCGTACAAATGTCCAAAGCCGGACTGCTGGATGAAAACAAACCGCTGGCAAGCCTGCTCTTCGTCGGTCCTACCGGAGTAGGTAAAACCGAAGTAGCCAAAGTGCTGGCCTCCGAACTGGGTATTTCCCTGCAACGTTTCGATATGAGCGAATATACCGAAAAGCATACCGTAGCCAAATTAATCGGTTCACCCGCCGGATATGTAGGCTATGAAGACGGTGGTTTATTAACCGATGCCATTCGCAAAACTCCCAACTGCGTACTGCTGCTTGATGAAATTGAGAAAGCCCATCCCGATGTGTTCAATATTCTGCTACAAGTAATGGACTATGCTGTTCTCACGGATAATAAGGGACGAAAAGCCGACTGCCGCCACGTTGTACTTATCATGACTTCAAATGCCGGTGCACAATTTGCCCGTCAGGCATCTATCGGATTCAGCAGTCAGATTACAGCCGGGGAAGCCATGTTGAAACAGGTCAAGAAGACCTTCAAGCCGGAGTTTATCAACCGTCTGTCCGCTACTGTCGTTTTCCACGATATGAGTCGGGAAATGGCCTCACTTATCCTCGACAAGAAGCTTGGGGAACTGAGCAGCAAGCTTGCCGCACGCCAGATAGAGATGGAACTGAGCCCGGAAGCTCGCAACTGGTTATTGCGACGTGGATTCCTGCCCGAATATGGCGCCCGCGAAATGGATCGTGTGATAGCTTCTCATCTGAAACCACTCCTGATGCGCGAAATCTTATTCGGTTCCTTAAAATCCGGTGGTAAAACTTGCATACAGGTAAACAAAGATCAATTAGTCTTACAACTTTCAACAAAGTGATACTATGGTCTTTGCACTAACTGACGAAATTACATTTCCCGATCCGCACTACGGCGATCCGGACGGATTGCTGGCAGTAGGCGGTGACCTGTCGACCGACCGCCTCATCCTGGCTTACTCCAACGGGATATTCCCCTGGTACACTTTTCAGGAGGGAATGATACAATGGTGGTGCCCGCTGGAACGCTTCGTCATTTTCCCCGATGAAATCCATATCTCCCACTCCATGCGGACGCTCATAAACAAAGGGAAGTACGATGTCACTATCAATCAGGCTTTCGATGAAGTCATCCGTAAGTGCGGAGAACTGAGGATGGATATGGAAGGCGCCTGGCTCGGTCCGGAGATGATAGAGGCTTACACACTTCTGCATGAACAGGGCTTTGCCGCCAGCGTGGAAATATGGGAAGGGGAACAGTTAGTAGGCGGACTCTATGGAGTCACCTTGGGGCGCTGCTTTTTCGGTGAAAGTATGTTTTCACTGGTTCCCAGTGCATCCAAGTTAGCCCTCATCCACTTGGCACAATTCTTCGGAGAGCATGGCGGCGTACTGATAGACTGCCAGTTCGAAACTCCCCATCTGAAATCGATGGGAGGAAGATATATCAGCTACGAAGAATATATGGAGTTTTTGCAATCATAACTACCTTCGCTGGTCACACCAGCGTAAATTGCAAATGTTCATCCGTACTGCGTCCCTCATCGTATGCAAAGCCCTCCCACGTAAACGCTTTCAAGTCTTCGGGATTTTCAATGCGATTTTTAATAATATAGCGTAGCATTTCTCCGCGGCACATCTTGGCATATATCACAATTGTCTTTAGCTGCCCGCCTTTCCATACCTGGAATTCGGGAGTAATGACACGGACTTCTTCTTCTACTCGCTTCCAGTCGAACAGATCTCTCATCTCACCACTGGCAAGATTAACGAGTATGCCACCCTGACGTTTGATATCCGCTATAAAATAATCCGTCAGCAAAGGTTTCCAGTAATCAAACATAGTCATCCCTCCCCTTTCGGGCAGGCGTATATCTCCTTCCATACGATAAGGCTTTATCCCGTCCAACGGACGAAGCAGTCCGTACAGAAAGGAAGTGATGCGCATGTGTTCTTGAGCGTAACGAAAATCATCTTCGGAAAAATCTTTCGGTACTATACGTTTGAACACCGCACCGGTATAGGCACAGATAGCGGGCATTGCAGAATTTGCCTCCGAAAAGAAATCCTGATAGCGCAGATAATTCTCAGCGGCAATCTTGGAATTTATACGTAACAGACGTTCCAGGTCAGCAGCTGAAAATTGCCCCATATCCAAGGCATTCTGTACTGCTTCCGCCTGAAAGTACGGAACAGTTATTTCAGGGACTCCTACAGATGTGCGTGCCGTCATCGTTTTGGCACAAGAGATGAATGTCAACATATCACGTTCAAAGTTTTTTGGGAAACAAAGATAATACAAATCGAATGTAGAACTTTCATGCTCGCATGAAAAAGTTTTGCGCAAAGTTTTTCCGCATAACCTTCCTCTGTTTCCATACTTTTTCGTACTTTTACGCCTTGTTGGAAAAATACAGGCTTTTCCCGAGAGAAACGAAACCTCTTCCAACCACGAGACTGAAAAAAGGAAAAAACAATATATAAAATGACTCACAAATGGAATTATCAACCCATTACACCCGAACAGGCAGAGACAAGCCAAAAGTTGGCCCAAGAATTAGGGATTAGCCCGATTCTTGGCGGATTATTGGTGCAGCGGGGAATAACGAAGGCACAGGATGCCAAGAAGTTTTTCCGCCCGCAGTTGCCCGACTTGCACGACCCATTCCTGATGAAAGACATGGATGTGGCCGTGGAGCGCCTTAATAAGGCAATGGGAAAGAAAGAGCGTATTCTGATTTATGGTGATTATGATGTAGACGGCACTACCGCAGTGGCACTGGTCTACAAGTTTATTCAACAGTTCTATTCGAACATTGACTATTACATCCCCGACCGCTACAACGAAGGTTACGGGGTATCTACCAAAGGGGTAGACTATGCCGCAGAAACCGGTGTAGGATTGATTATCGTACTGGATTGCGGCATCAAAGCTGTAGAGGAGATAACCTATGCCAAAGAAAAAGGCATTGACTTTATCATCTGCGACCACCATGTGCCCGACGATGTACTTCCACCTGCCGCCGCTATCCTGAACGCCAAGCGTTTAGATAATACGTATCCTTACGAGCACCTTTCCGGTTGCGGCGTAGGCTTCAAATTCATGCAGGCATTTGCCATCAGTAATGGCATCGAGTTCCATCACCTCATTCCACTGCTCGACCTGGTTGCCGTAAGTATCGCTTCGGACATTGTTCCCATCATGGGAGAAAACCGGATACTTGCTTTCCACGGATTGAAACAGTTGAACAGTAATCCCAGCGTAGGTTTGAAAGCGATTATCGACGTATGCGGATTGACAGAAAAGGATATTACCGTCAGCGACATCGTGTTCAAGATAGGCCCGCGCATCAATGCCTCCGGACGTATTCAGAACGGAAAAGAAGCCGTCGACCTGCTGACTGAGAAGGATTTCTCCATGGCTTTGGAAAAAGCCAATCAAATCAATCAATACAATGAAACCCGGAAAGATCTCGATAAGACCATGACCGAGGAAGCCAACCAGATTGTAGCTGATCTGGAAGGACTCGCCGAGCGCCGTTCTATCGTGTTGTATAACGAAGATTGGCACAAAGGTGTTATCGGTATTGTTGCCTCCCGCCTGACGGAAATTTATTATCGCCCCGCAGTAGTGCTAACCCGTACGGACGATATGGCAACAGGTTCCGCCCGTTCCGTATCCGGCTTTGACGTGTATAAGGCGATTGAATATTGCCGTGATCTGCTGGAAAATTTCGGTGGTCATACCTATGCAGCCGGTCTTTCGATGAAAGTGGAGAATGTTCCCGCCTTTACCAAACGCTTCGAGGAATTCGTTTCACAGAACATCCTACCGGAACAGACAAGTGCGGTCATAAATATCGATGCAGAGATAGATTTCAGGGATATTTCTCCGAAATTCTTTAATGACCTGAAGAAATTCAATCCTTATGGTCCGGATAATCCGAAACCGATATTCTGTACGCATAATGTCTATGATTACGGTACCAGTAAAGTAGTGGGGCGTGATCAGGAGCATATCAAGTTGGAACTGGTAGACAACAAATCGAATAATGTAATGAACGGCATCGCCTTCGGACAAAGTTCGCATGTACGTTTCATCAAAACCAAGCGTTCGTTTGATATCTGCTACACCATTGAAGAGAATACCCATAAACGGGGCGAGGTACAGTTGCAGATAGAGGATATTCAACCTAATTAATAAATTGGAAGTTGAGAGTTAAGTTATGTAACATAACTCTCAACTTCCAATTCTTCGTATTATGACTGCGCAGCTCAACTCCCAACCTTCAACTCCCTACTCTCAACTTCTCAAAGAGTACTGGGGATATGATAACTTCCGGGGCATACAGGAAGATATCATCAATAGCATAGGCGAAGGCAAAGACACCCTGGGGCTGATGCCTACGGGCGGCGGAAAGTCCATCACATTTCAGGTGCCTGCACTTGCCAAAGAGGGGCTTTGCATAGTTATTACTCCCCTGATTTCTCTGATGAAAGACCAAGTACAGAACTTGAAAAAAAGAGGAATCAAAGCACTTGCCATCTACTCCGGAATGTCCCGGCAAGAGATTATCATCACACTGGAAAACTGTATTTTCGGCAATTATAAATTCCTGTATATATCGCCCGAACGGTTGGATACGGAAATCTTCCGCACCAAGCTACGGAAAATGAACGTCAGCATGATAACCGTTGACGAAAGCCATTGCATTTCACAATGGGGATATGATTTCCGTCCTGCCTATCTGAAGATAGCCGAAATACGTGATCTCCTACCCGGTGTTCCTGTGCTGGCACTGACTGCAACCGCTACTCCGGAAGTCGTGAAGGACATCCAGGCGCGGCTGTGCTTCCGGCAGGAAAATGTTTTCCGCATGAGTTTTGAACGGAAGAACCTTGCCTACATAGTCCGCAAAACAGAAAATAAGACCGGAGAACTTCTTCACATCCTACGCCGTATGCCGGGTAGTGCCATTATTTACGTACGCAATCGTCGGCGAACCAAAGAAATCACCGAACTTTTAATTAACGAAGAGATTACCGCCGACTTCTACCATGCCGGTCTGGATGATGCCACCAAGGATATACGTCAGCATCGCTGGCAGACAGGAGAAAGCCGTGTAATGGTTGCCACCAATGCTTTCGGCATGGGTATCGACAAACCCGATGTACGTATCGTAATCCACCTCGATTTGCCGGACTCTCCCGAAGCTTATTTCCAGGAAGCAGGACGTGCAGGACGTGACGGCAACAAAGCGTATGCCGTAATACTCTATGCCAAATCGGACAAAGTCACCCTTCATAAACGTATCCCGGACACCTTTCCGGAGAAAGACTACATCAAACAGGTGTACGAACATCTGCAATATTATTACCAGATGGCAATGGGAGACGGTTTGGGATGTGTCAGAGAGTTCAATCTGGAAGACTTTTGCCGGAAGTTCAAATACTTCCCTGTACCTGCCGACAGTGCATTGAAGATTCTGACGCAAGCAGGATATCTGGAATATACCGACGAACAGGACAATGCCTCCCGTCTTTACTTCACCGTCCGCCGTGATGAACTGTATAAATTACGCGAACTGGGAGAGGACATGGACAAACTTATTCAAATCGTTCTGCGGTCTTACACCGGAGTATTCACGGATTACACCTTTATCAACGAGAATTCACTTGCGGTACGTAGCGGATTAACGCGACAACGGGTGTACGACTTGCTTGTACGCCTATCCAAGATGCGTATCATCGACTATATCCCACATAAAAAGACACCTTATATTATATATACGCGCGAACGCGTAGACAGGCAACATCTGCAAATCTCCCGCAGCATATACGAGGAGCGCAAGGAACGTTATGAAGCCCGCATTCAGGCAATGGTAGATTATGTAACGACCGAAACCGTTTGCCGCAGCCGTATGCTTCTACGCTATTTCGGAGAGAAGAATGAACATAACTGTGGAATATGCGATGTCTGCCTCAGCCACCGTGCCGAGACTCCCGAGCTTTCCTCCCAACAAATAAAAGAAGAAATTAAAGAATTGCTTTGCAAACAACCTCTGACACCTGCCGATATTGCCTCACAGATAGAAGCAGATAAAGAAATCATCTCTCAATGCATCCGTGAATTGCTGGAAGATGAAGTTCTGAAAGCGGAGAACGGCATCATAAGCCTGAAGGCATAAGAAAGGGCGTACAGTAAATGCACGCCCTTCTCCTTATTATATCAATAAGAATTATTCCGTTACTGCCGGCTTCTCAATACCTTCGCTGGTTGCACGTTCTTCCATACGCTGGATACGGGCATCCAAATCAGGATGAGTAGAGAACAGTTGATTCAGCTTACTACTTTTCTGTGCACCGGCTTCTTCCTGCAATTTCTTCAGCTTTTGGAAAGATAAAGCCATTGCCCAGGGATTCTTACCATGACTTTTCAGGAATTCATATCCATAGTCATCAGCACTTCTCTCCTGCTTCTGTGAATATGTAGAGTTTACCAGAGCCTCACCCAGGTCACCCAACTGAGAATCAGACAACTTAGCAGCCGTACCACCTTGTGAAGAAATACCATCCTTCAAAGCTGAAGTCAGCAATGCCGTACGAAACCCATTCTTAGAATCCTTGTGTGCCACGTGACCTACTTCATGTCCGATTACACCCAGCAATTCATCATCCGTCATGATATCCATCAAAGACGAGAAAATGCGCACACTACCGTCAGCACAAGCAAATGCATTGACATCTATCACATAATAAACTTTGAAGTTCAAAGGAATTCCCTCTACATCCGTCAAGCCTTCAGTCAGCTTTTTCAGACGAATTGTATACTCATTATCGTCGGCACATACCTGATTATGTGTATCCATCCAGTCGATATACTCTTTTACATATTCTGCCATCTGAGCATCAGTCAGAGTAACAGCTTTAACAGCTTTAGCCGCACCTTTCAGTGCTTTTACATTAAACTGAGCCATTGCAGGCATTGTCACGGCCATACATAACATAAAGAAGGCCCACTTCATGAAAATCTTTTTCATTCTTGTGTTTTTAATTTAGAAACGATGATTAATTAATATAATTGGTAAATGTATCGCAAAAGAACAAATTTTAAATGATACCATCAATAATAACACGGATGTTTTTTCTTTTTAGACCGAGTTCTTGGTATGGAAACAAGATTTTTATGTAAGTTTGCAAAAAGAATAAAAACAAAACACCTAAGAAATACAGATTATGGGATTCTTTAAATCTTTCTTCTCCGGCAAACAAGAGAAACCGGAAACTGAAAAACAGAAAAACGATCAAAAGAACTTCGAGATATTCAAGTATGACGGCATGCGTGCACAACGCATGGGGCGTCCCGATTATGCAATCAAATGCTTCACGGAAGCCCTTGCACTTCAGGAAGACTTTGAAACCATGAGCTATCTGAGCCAGGTTTACATTCAAACCAATGCCCTCAGCGAAGCGCATGAACTGCTGGAACGCATGGCAAAACAGGAACCGGACCACACCTCCACTTTCCTCACCCTTGCCAACGTATGCTACCTGCAAGAAGACTATCAGGCAATGGCAGACGCCGCACAAAAAGCTATTGAAATAGAAGAAGGAAATGCCATGGCACACTATCTTCTGGGTAGAGCCAAGCAAGGTATGGACGACGGTATCATGAGCATCGCCCATCTCACCAAAGCCATTGTACTGAAAGACGATTTCACCGAAGCCCGCTTGCTGCGTGCCGAAGCCTTAATCAAGATGCAGCAATACAAGGAAGCTACCGAAGATATCGACGCTATACTCTCCCAAGATCCCGATGAAGAAGCTGCATTACTGCTCCGCGGTAAAGTGAAAGAAGCAGCGGGACAGCAGGAAGAAGCCGAAACCGATTATCGCTATGTAACAGAATTGAATCCATTCAACGAACAGGCTTTTCTTTGCCTGGGACAACTTTATATCGTCCAGAAGAAGTATCCCGAAGCTATCGCACTCTTTGACGAAGCCATCGAACTGAACCCTAATTTCGCACAAGCCTATCATGAACGCGGTCGCGCCAAGTTGCTGAATGGTGACACGGCAGGCTCTGCAGAAGATATGAAAAAAGGATTGGAGTTGAACCCCAAAGAAATCCAAGGAATCAGTGGACAATACGACAATCAGCCAAGACAAACGGACGTTTTAGGATTGTAGCGCCATGAAAAGCGACCTCTTTATACTCATTGTATGCCTTCTTTTTCCTGCCTACGCCTGTGCGGACACTTCTAAACATGCTTTAGAAGAAAACAGGAAATTGCTTCACTCTTTAGATAGCCTGCTGGAACAGCAGGATCTATTTGTCAGAGTAAAAGAGGAGCGCATCAAGCAATTGAAAATGCAGTATAGCCGGGTCAAAGATGTAAAGGAACTCTATGCCATGAATAGAATGGTCTATTTGGAGTATCGGGTTTATGATGCGGATTCCGCCCTGCACTACATCAACAAGAACATACAACTGGCACAACAGACCAACAACCGTACCTGGGAAGTGGTCTCTTTGCTTGAACAATCATTTGTCCTCACCTCCTCCGGGTTACTGACCGAAGCCTTAAAAGCCGTCAGTGATATTCAACCGGAAGAATTACCCCAAAATCTCCGTTCCGAGTATTTTGGCAGGTTATGTACACTCTATTCCCGCCTGCGGGATTACTCCAGTGAGAACTCCCAACTGTCGGAACATTACAATAATCTCCAAAAGGCCTTCCGAGACTCGGTATACCTCACAGCCACTCCCGACGAATTGCGCTACTGGAACTGCCGGGCATGGCTCTACCTGGGAACCCCGGAAATAGAACCCGTCAAACAGGCATTTGAGGAAAACAAGCAGACATTGTCTAACGACAGCCGCAAGTATTCCATAGCTACCTATAATCTCTCCGCCATTTACCGGAGTGAAAACAACGATAGCAAATATCTGGAGAACCTCATTCTTTCGGCTATGGCAGACATCCGGTCTGTCAACGGAGATATCGGCTCTTTACAGGAAATAGCGGAATACCTATTTAAGCATGGAGAAATAGACCGCGCCTATAACTACATCCTCTATTGTTCCCAAAAAGCCATGCTTTTCCACAACCGGGTACGAATAGTCAAAATGTCTCATTTGCAAAATCAAATCTACAAAGCATATCAGGAACAGAGCCGCACACAACAAAAGCGCCTTCAAGCCTCCCTGATTGCCGTCAGTTTCTTATTCCTCGTACTGATCGGCGCCTTCCTGTTCATCCGCAAGCAAATGCACCGGCTAAAAGAAGCCAACTTGAAGTTAGACAGTACAAACCAGAAGTTGTCCGTCAATATGGATGCCCTCTCTACAGCACATCAACGCCTGGAAGAAGTAAACATGCAACTGAAAGACTTGAATACGCAATTACAGGAAGTCAACGACCAGTTGCGGGAATCTAATTACGTAAAGGAAGAATATATCGGCTATGTATTCAACATCTGTTCCACCTACATCAGTAAGCTGGAAGAGTTTCGCAAGAACATCAACCGGAAACTGAAAGTAGGCCAGATAGAAGATGTAAAAGCAATGACGGACTCTTCCGCAACAGCCTCCAACGAACTGAAAGAGTTCTACCAGAATTTCGATACCATCTTCCTGCATCTCTATCCCGATTTTGTAGGTGACTTCAACGCCTTACTGCTACCCGAAGAGCGCATCGAACTGAAAGAAGGCGAACTACTTAATACCGAACTGCGCATACATGCCTTGATAAGACTCGGCATCACAGACAGCGTGAAGATAGCGGACTTCCTCCATTGTTCCGCACAAACGGTTTATAACAACCGGCTTCGCACCCGGAATAAATCCATTATCCCGAAAGAAGATTTTATAAATGCAGTGAAAAAGCTCGGAAAATACAAAGCGTAAGCCCTGCTCTCTACTACCGATTCCACTTAAAGAGTTTACTTCCGAGCCTCTTATTTTCAGAAAACAACACTAATAATCAAACACTTATCAGTTTTAACAGTTTACTTCGCCTGTTTACCTCGCAGAGTAAGCAACCCTTATTGCGCATACCTTTGCCACAGAGATCCAAACTAAAAACTTATGTTAACTATTAAACGAATCATGAAGAACAAAAGAAAAGAAAAACGCTCATGCAGACTCATTCTTGCCTGCTGCGCTTTGTTACTGTTCATTTCGGTAAATGCATTTGCACAACAGCAAGTCACAGTCACCGGAAACGTGAAAGATGAAAAGGGAGAACCCATCATCGGAGCTAATGTCATTGTGAAAGGCACTGGTACAGGAAGTGTCACCAATGTAGAAGGAGACTTTTCATTGGCGAATGTACAGAATGGCGCCACTCTTGAAATCTCTTTTATCGGCTATCTGAACCAGGATGTGAAAGTCAACGGCACGAAACCTGTCAGTATTATCCTGAAGGAAGACACTAAGATGCTGGATGAGGTAGTAGTGGTAGGTTATGGTGTGCAGCGCAAGTCGGATATGACAGGTGCAGTTGCTTCCGTAAATACCAAAACACTGGAGAATCGCCCGCAGACCAACATCATCCAATCTTTGCAAGGTGCTGTACCGGGCCTGAATATCTCAGTGACCGGAACCAATGCGGAAGGCTCTTCCACCAAGACCCGCATCCGCGGCGAGAACTCCATCACGGCAGACAACAAACCACTGGTTATTCTGGACGGTATCCCCTTTGATGGTCCCTGGTCCGAAATCAATCCGAACGACATCGAATCCATTGAAGTATTGAAAGACGCTTCTTCGGCTGCCATCTACGGTGCCCGCGGTTCGAACGGTGTCATCCTCATCAGCTCCAAGAGAGGTGAAAAAGGCAAACTGACCGTATCCTACGACACCTACATCACCATTGACAATCCCATCAACTTCCCCAACCTCATGAATGGAGCTGAATTCTGGAAGTATAAGACGGAAGCATTGAAAGATGCCAATACCACCCCGCCCACTGAAAGCAATCCCGAACCGTGGATGGGATCTATGACCGCCACAGAATTGCGTATGCACGAAGCCGGCATGGATACCGACTGGCTGGATCTGGCAACCCGCACCGGTTTCAAGCAGCAGCACAATATTTCTTTCCGTGGTGGCGTCAACAAGACCAACTATTTTGTCTCACTGAACTATACCGATGTGAAAGGTACTGCCGTAGGCAATCAATTCAAACGCTACAACATCCGTTTCAACCTCGATCAGGAGTTCACTTCCTGGTTTAAGTTCTCTACCAGTACCCAGTTGGGACGCTACGACCGAAGTGGCAGCAGTGCTTCTTTCTCCAGAGCATTCCGCATGAATCCCCTGGCAGAAGCTTATGACGAAGAAGGCAACATCCGTTCCGCCGCCTGGGAAGATTCCAGCGAAGCTTTCTCTGTAAACCCCTTAAGTAGCCTCAACAATAAGAGCAACGACATACGCTCTAAAGTCATCACCAACAACGTGGTAGAAATAAAGTTGCCGTTCGTCCCCGGACTCAGCTATAAACTCAATACCGGCTATACGTACCAAAACAGTAGCTGGAAACAGTACCAGGGAATGGATACTTACTACGGCGCACGCTCCAACGGTATTCTGAACACCGACGACTGGCATTCACAAGAGTGGATTCTGGAAAACATCATCACTTACACCCGTGAATTTGGCAAGCACCGCATCTTCTTCACCGGTCTGTATTCTGCACAAAGCTACGAGAAAGAAGGCAACGGAATGGAAGGCAAAGACTTTCCGAACGACGTGATGTACTATTACCAGATTTCCAAAGCCGCCACCATGTCCGGCAGTTCCAGCTATACCAAGCAAAACCACATCTCACAGATGGCACGTCTGAACTACTCATACGACAGCCGTTACTTGTTGACACTGACTGCACGCCGTGACGGTTACTCCGCATTCGGCAGCCAATCTAAGTTCGGTGTATTCCCCTCCATGGCTATCGGTTGGAACATTTCCAATGAGCATTTCTTCCAGGCAAGCCCGTTGGCAAAAGTGGTGAGCAACCTGAAATACCGCCTGTCATGGGGTAAGAACGGTAACGAAGCGGTAGGCGCCTACACTACATTGCCTGACCTTTCCACCTTCAATTACCTGAAAGACGATCATACCCCAAACTACGGTTTCTATCCTTCCAAGCTGGCTTCTCCTTCGCTGGGATGGGAAACTACACAATCCATCAATACCGGTATCGACTTCCAACTGTGGAACGGACGTATCCAGGGAACATTCGACATGTACTGGTCGAAAACAAGCGACCTGTTGCTGAATCGCTCCATCCCCACCATCAACGGTACGGGAAACATTACCGAGAATATCGGTGAGACCAAGAACCGCGGTTTAGAGTTGCAGATTACTTCCAACAACATTGCCAAGAAAGATTTCGACTGGTCCACTACCTTCAACCTGTCGCACTACAAAACAAAGATCGTGAATGTAGGTCTCTACGATGCCAACGGCAATCCCGTGGATGACATTGGTTCCAGATGGTTCATCGGTCAGCCCATCAGCGTGAACTACGACTACCGCTTCATCGGTATCTGGCAGATCACCGACCCGTCCAATCCGAACGGACAGCAAGACCCGAACTATCGCTACTCCATCCCCGGATATATGAAGTACCATGACAAGGACGGTGTGAACGACATCACCCCGGCAGACAAGGAAATCATCGGCTCGGCAATTCCTAAAGTAACAATGGGTATGACGAATACTTTCCGCTACAAGAATGTCAGTCTGAGCGTATTCCTCAATGCCCAACTGGGACAGACAGCCAACAACTGGCTTTACGACGTATCTCACAACTCCTATCGCCAGAACCGCCTCATGGTAGACTTCTGGACACCGGAGAACCCTACCAACAAGTACCCGAAAAACTCACTGGATACTTCTGTAAACCCAATGAGCGCAGGTTTCTACGAAAAGACCGATTTCCTCCGTGTGCAGGATGTCACGCTGGCCTACCGTGTTCCTCAACGTTGGTTAAAGAAGATTTCCCTGAACCGCCTCGAAGTATATATGAATATCAAGAACCTGGCAACCTGGACAAGCTGGACCGGCCTCGACCCGGAATTTATCAGCGACCAACAGTCCACTCCGCAGGTACGTTCATTCACATTCGGTCTGAAACTTGATTTATAAACCGCTAAAACAAAGAGAAACAGTATGAAAAAGCTAAAATATACACTGATAGCACTACTCGTGCTCTGCATGACCGGATGCAATGAATCCAACTTCCTGGAAGAAGATCCGCGTGCTTCACTCTACCCTGAAAATCTGTTAGTAGATTACAGCGGGTTCCAATCCATGGTAACCAGCCTCTACGGAATGATGCGTAACGAATACCGCCGTGCCGATGCACTCGGTGGCGGTCTGCCGCTCGTTCTGCACTCTGCATGGGGTTGCGGTGTGGACAATTCATGGAGTAATAACTCACACAGCGACTTTAAATACATGTACTATCCGTCGCAAATCAACCAGACGGACTTGCAGATATTCCAGAACATCTTCCAATGGTGTTACCGCATCATCAACACGGCAAACATGGTGATTTCACGTGCCGAAGGCAGTGGCATCGACTGGAAAGGAACCGAAACCGAAGCTGCCGCCCACAAGAATAAGATCATCGCACAGGCCCGTTTCTTCCGCGCATGGGCTTACCGTCATCTGACGTATTCATTCGGTGCCGTACCTTTGTCCACCGAAGAAATTACCGGTATGAACTACCGTAACGACTGGGAGCGCAACTCCGTAGAATCCATCCGTGAAGTCATGGAACAGGACTTTGCTTTCGCCATGAACAATTTACCGTTGCGTGAAGAAAACAACAGCAAGATTTCAGGAGCCATGGCACGCCATTATCTGGGTGAACTATATCTGGCAATGGACCAGCCCTCCAAGGCAGTCGAAGTTTTAAAGCCACTGGCAGAAGGTTCTGAATACAGTTTGATAACTAACCGTTTCGGCAAGAACTCCGCCAATCCGGGCTGTCCGTTCATCGACGTATTCCGCACACCGATGTATGCGGACGGAAACACGGAGGTTTTATACGCTTTTGTCAACACGGAACCGGAAAACAGTGCTTTCGGTACAGCCGAGGTTTATATGAAGAGTACATATAAGAACTATTACTCCAACGACGGTGTCATCAACAAGAGCAACAAGTACGATCCCGACTATACAAGCGGTGCAGCCACTTGGCCTCAGGTGTTCTGGATAAACAACGGTGGTAAAGGTGCCGGACGTTGCGTGCCTTCAAGGGGTGCTTTCCGTCTCTACAACTATAAAGATCAGGGAACTCAGGACGACCGTGTATCCGATTATGCAGTGGTATGGACTATTAACGAGAAGGGTGCCGACGGCAAGATTACGGAATTCCTTAACAACGGTAAGATGGTGGTAGACACCACTGTAACCGCCGCTATGCTGGATGATAATAAGACAACCATCAAGAAGTATAACTGGCCCACTACCCGCAAATGGGATTACGTGGCACCGTTGCTGGCAAATGGTGACAAGGATGGATGTTATCAGGATATTGTTTATCTCCGCCTCGCCGACACGTACTTGCTTTATGCGGAAGCCCTGCTGAAAAACAACCAGGCAGGTGAAGCCATCAAATGGATTAACAAGGTACGCAATCGTTCCAATGCAGTCAGCATCACAGAAGCTGAACTCACCGTAGGAGGCGTAGATTTCATTCTGGACGAACGTAGCCGTGAACTTCTTTCCGAAGAAGAACGCCGCCACACCCTGATTCGCGTAAGTCAGGAGAAAGGTGGGGATGAACGTGATGTGAACAATTACTTCAAACGCCGTATGCGACAGTTGAATGAGATTGCAGGACGCGAGGCACGAGGCATGAATTCGTATGATACACCTGTGTTGTTCCCGATTCCGCAAGAGTTCATTGATTCCAATACAGGTCGCCAGTTGGAGAATAATCCGGGGTACTTATAAGACAGTAGAACAATGATTAAATAGTGCTATCCCAATTCTCCTCCTTTTGAGAGGAGGAGAATTGAGACACTTCATTTAATGCATTCCTGTCCCATCCCCGATCACTCTTCAAAAAAAAAATTATAATCCAGAACCAATCAGATTATGTCAATCGTAGCCTTCCTCCTCTGTATATTGGTGACCACCGTCACCGCTATTTACCTCTACCGGAAACTGAACCCGCAAGGAGTTTTGATGCTGGCCGGACTTGTGATGTTGACATTCGCCCTCATTCTCAATGTCCAACCCATCATTCCGGATAAATCCACCGGCAGCGTTGTTTTCGATTTGGTGAAAGTGGTGGAAGAAACATTCATCGGCAACCTGTCCCGCGCAGGACTGATGATTATGACCATCGGCGGCTATGTAGCCTTTATGAATCACATAAAAGCCACCAATGCCCTGGTACACATCTCCATGAAACCGTTGGGTTTCTTTCGCCGTTATCCCTACCTGGCAGCTACCGTCACCATTCCCATTGGCCAGTTGCTCTTTATCACTACCCCCTCGGCAGCCGGATTAGGACTCTTGCTTGTCGCTTCCGTTTACCCCGTCCTCATCGGATTGGGAGTAAGCCGCCTCACCGCATTATCCGTCATTGCCGCCGCAACGCTGTTTGACCAGGGTCCCGGCTCGGCAAACACAGCCCTTGCCGCCGAACTTATCGACCAGACCAACGTAGCTTATTTCATCACCCACCAACTCCCATTGGTTATCCCTACCACCTTGGTAGTCATGACCCTGTTTTACTTCAACAATAAATATTTCGATAAAAAAGAAGCCGCCAGGCAGAGTACGGAAAATAGCGAAACAGCAGAAGTCCCGCAGACCTCTGCCAAACCGGATATTCCATTGATATTCGCCATGCTCCCCATACTTCCGCTTGCGCTTCTCATTGTATTTTCGCCCTATGTGGGCCTGTTCCAGCCTCCCATAACGCTCAATACAACGACCGCCATGCTATTTTCCCTCTTTGTCTCACTAGTATTCGTAGGTTGCCACACACGCAATATACGGAAAACCTTTGACGCCTTCTCCAGCTTCTGGAAAGGGATGGGAAATGTCTTCGGAAGTGTCGTGACACTGATTGTTGCCTCCGAGATATTCTCCAAAGGACTGATTAGCCTCGGCTTCATCGACTCACTGGTAGATTACTCCACGCATATAGGACTTTCCGGCATTGCCATCGCAGCAGTCTTCGCCCTGATAATCTTCTGTGCGGCCATGCTGATGGGAAGCGGAAACGCGGCTTTCTTCTCGTTCGGCCCGTTGCTGCCCGGAATTGCCGGACAGTTGGGTATGCCTGCCTATTCCCTCGTGCTTCCCTTGCAGTTATCCGCCAGCATGGGGCGTGCCGCATCTCCCATAGCGGGAATCATTGTCGCCATTGCCGGTGTGGCGGGTGTATCGCCCATTGAACTGGCAAAGAGAAACACCCTGCCCCTTATAGGCAGCATCCTGTTCCTGATAGCTTATCATTTCATAACACTATAAAACAACTCCGAATCATGTTCACACTCATTAAAAATGCAAACTTATACTCTCCGGAGCATCTCGGCACGAACGACGTTCTACTGGCAGATGACAAAATAGCCCTCATAGACCGGAAGATAGAATTGACCGGTATTCCGTTGAATACCATAGACGCCGGCGGGTGTGCCGTCACCCCCGGCTTTATCGACCAGCACGTCCACATCACCGGTGGCGGCGGACAAACCGGCTATGCTTCCTTAGTCCCCGACGTCTCCATGAGCGAACTGGTGGCTTGTGGAACCACCACCGTGGTAGGGCTACTCGGCACGGACGGTTTCGTAAAAGAACTAACCACCCTTTACGCCAAAACCAAAGCCCTGGAAGACGATGGCCTCAGTGCCTACATGCTTACCAGTTTCTACGGATTGCCTCCCAAAACACTGATGTCCTGCGTAGCCGACGATCTCATCTTCATCGACAAAGTGATCGGTTGCAAACTCGCCATGAGTGACGACCGCAGCGCTTTCCCCACCGAACTGGAGATACTGCGCCTCATCAACCAGGTACGCCTCGGCGGTTTCACTTCCGGCAAAGGAGGTATCCTGCATATTCATCTGGGAGCTTTGCCCGACGGTATCGCCCCGTTGCTGGACATCGCCCGCAAGTATCCCACGCTGATTTCCTACCTCTCGCCCACCCACCTGATACGCACGGAAGCCTTATTCCGGCAAGCCGTAGAATTTGCCTGCATGGGTGGTATGGTAGATTTCTCCACCGGAGGAACCAAATTCGACGCTCCCCACCGCTGCGTCATGAAAGCCCTCGAAGCCCACGTGCCCCTCGACCGCATCACCTTCTCCAGTGACGGCCGTGGCGGAGTGCGCCGCACCAATCCTGAAACAGGAGAAACGACCTATCGACCCGCTCCCTTACACCTCAACTTGCAGGAGATGACATTGCTCGTAAAAGAAGGACTTCTGCCTCTGGAACAGGCACTGACCCTTATCACCAGCAATCCGGCACGCAACCTCAAACTGCGCACCAAAGGCAAAATAGCCGCCGGTTTCGATGCCGACCTTTGTTTCCTTGATTCCGAACTTCAACTGACGCACGTCATAGCACGCGGCAAACTCGTCCTAAAAGACAAGGAAGTCATTAAAAAAGGGAGGTATGAAGAATGAAAAGATTAATTCTACTTCTTGCTATTGTCTTTCTGGGCACCGGACTCCGTGCCGCCTCCGTGCTTCCTGTAGGTGAGGGCAAGTTCACCTACAAAGACTATCCCCCCTTTGCCGACCGTCCGGTAGATGTGCACTACTACATTCCGGCTTCGGGCGATGTGCGCCGTATGCCCATTGTTTTTGTCTTCGAAGGTGCCGACCGCGGTTACACTTATCTACTCAAAGCCTGGAAGCAGGAGGCAGAGAAGCATAAATTCATGGTCTTCATTCCTCACTTCGATTTGGAAAGGTTTCCTTTACCCGATTATCAGGAAATCGGTGTCATGGACGACAAGGATCATACGATACGTCCGGCTGAAAAGCGAACTCCGGCACTGGTTGATAAAATCTTCGAGTACGTCCGTCAATCTTCAGGTAGTGAACGGAAAGGATATATGATTTACGGTCACTCAGCCGGAGGCCAATTTGTGCAGCGATTCATGCTTTTCCATGACAGCCCGTATGTGGAGAAAGCTGTTATCGGAAGTCCGGGATGGTACACTTTCCCCGATGCTTCGCAAGATTTTCCCTACGGAGTACGCAACATTCCGTATGTCACCCCCGAAACAATCAAGAAGTATCTTGCCAAACCGATTATCCTCCAACTGGCTACGGGAGATACCATCCGCGAATCATATTTAAGGAAGACTCCCGAAGCCGAAGCACAGGGATGCAACCGTTACGAGCGCGGCAATCAGTTCTACCAATACCTCCACCGAATAGCAGCCGAACACAACTGGCCCTGCAACTGGCAGAAAATAGAAGAACAAGGCATCGGACACCACTCCACCGGAATGGGCAAACGTGCCGTTCCTGTCATGTTGGGAGACTCTCTCCGTGCGCTGTTCATAGGTAACAGCTACACACAATACAACCGTTTAGTCCGACAAGTGCAGGCCCTTGCCGCCTCCACCGGCCACAAGCTTTCTGTAAAATTAGTGGAACACGGCGGCTGGACATTGAAGAAACATGCCGCCAACCCTGAAACCCTGGATGCCATTCGTGAAGGAAGCTGGGATTTCGTCATCCTGCAAGACCAAAGTAAAGCGCCTGCCCGCGAAAAGGAATGGGTACGGGAGAATGTGTACAAGCCCGCCCATTCCCTCGACAGCCTGCGCCGCCTCTACAATCCGAAAGGAAAAACCGTCTTCTACATGACCTGGGGACACGACATCGACACGTATGCCGAAATGCAGCAACGACTGGCTGAAAGTTATTTGGAGATGACTGCACAATTGAATGCCTGGTGTGCCCCCGTCGGCATCGCCTGGAAGCGTGTCCGCACGGAAAATCCAAGCATCACGCTTTACAATAACGATCACAGCCACCCTTCCCGACAGGGTTCTTATCTTGTCGCCAATGTATTCTGTAGCGTATTTTTTCAGAAACCCTATACAGGTACTTATTATGCCGGACTGCCCGAAGAGGAAGCACTCTATCTGCAACGCATTGCGCAAGAAACTGTATTCAGTAACCCTTCTCTCTGGAATATCCAACCCACGATGCAACCGGAAGAGGTAGCCCACCGTTTCTATCCCGAACCGGAGCAGCAATATTCCACTCCCACCCTCAGCAAACCGCTTGAAGAAGGTTTGGCTTCCTTGTTCGAGATAAACAGGTATTTGAAGGATTTAGCCGACAGGCATCCCGATAAGGTTACGCTGTTCGATATAGGAAAGACTCCACAGGGCAGGGATATCCCCGTGCTCTATTTCGGAACTCCCAATGAGAAAAAGAAAATAAGAGTCTGGATACAAGCAGGACTGCACGGCAACGAACCTGCCGGGCCGGAAGCAACCTGTATGCTTGTCGATTATTTACTGAATACGCCCGAAGGTACTGAACTACTGAAAAAGGTGTCTCTTGCTCTTGTACCTGTAGCCAATACGGATGGTTATGCCATGCAAAGCCGTAAATCGGGCAGTGGGTATGATTTGAACCGGGATCAAAGTAAACTTGCCGATCCGGTGACTCTTCTTCTTAAAAAAGCGTACAAGGAATGGAACCCCGAAATAGCGCTGGACATCCACGAATTCAATCCTTTCCGCAAGGAGTTTGAATTGCTAAGGGGTACTAAAACAGCTACGGCCGCCGATGTCCTTTTCCTACCCAGCGGGCATTTGAACATCCCTGCCGGAATACGTACACTTTCCAACGGCTTATTCCGTGAAGAAGCAGAGAAGGCATTGGAGGCTAACGGTTATCATTCAGGCTTTTACTTTACACCCAGTGTCAGGAATGATAGTTTGTATGCAATGAAAGATGCTAAGAGTCCACAATCTAGTTCCACGTTTCAGGGACTCACCAATGCGGTATCTCTATTCATAGAAATCCGTGGAATAGGATTGGGAAGAGCGTGTTTTGCCCGTCGTGCAGAATGTGGTTTTCTGGTATCCCGCAGTCTTTTAGAAACAGCGGCTCTTTATTCAAAAGAAGTAAGAAGTGAGATACGAAAGGCCGTAAAAGAGACTTGCAGCGGAAAGAGTGATATATCCGTCACTTTTCAATCCGCACGGACAGAGTTTCCCGTTACATTTATAGATCTTACTAAGAACGAACGCTTTACGAAGCCTCTGCCTACTTTCGATGCGCTTCAACTGAAAGCTGAGTTAGTACGCAAACGTCCCAAAGCATATATTCTGCCGGATACCTGCCGGATGCAAGCAGATAAATTGCGGGCTTTAGGAATAGAGGTAGAAGAGATAGGAAAACCCTTCACAGCCACCGTAGAGAAGTATATGGTTACCGGATACAAGAAAGCTACCAAAGAATGGGAAAAGATTTATCCGGTCACAGTCTCTACACGGATGGTAAAGGAAAAGAAGAGCTTCCCGGCAGATTGTTTCATCATTCGTCTTTCACAGAAGAATGCGAACCTTGCTGTAACGCTGTTAGAACCGGAGTCCGTGAATGGCTTTGTCAATTTCGAGGTGATTCATACGAAGTTGGGGAAAGAGCTGCCGATATACAGGAAAAACTAAAGAGTTACTGATAGACAGGGAAAGCTCCTGACCCCGTATTCTTTTATAAGACCGGAAAAATCCGGCATACCCGATCCCCGATTTCCAGGAACTTTTCCTATCTTTGTAGTGTTGTTGCATTTATCCCGACAATTATGATGTATATGGAAGAAGTTAAACGAATACCTTACGGTGTGTCCAACTTTGTGGATGTCATTGAACAGAACCAGTATTATGTAGACAAGACGATGTACCTGCCTTTGTTGGAGGATCAGCCCAGTAACTTGTTCCTCATCCGTCCCCGGCGCTTCGGCAAGAGTATCTTCTTGAGCATGATGAGTGCATACTATGACATTGCGCGGAAGAATGATTTCGAACATCTTTTCGGCAACCTTTGGATAGGTAGTCACCCCACCCGCCTGCAAGGTACATTCCAAATTATGTCGTTCGACTTCTCACGAGTAGGAGGTAGCAGGGAACAATTGGAAGTGAATTTTCAGATTTACTGCACCGGAGAGCTGAACATCTTTATGAACAAATACCATGACTTCTATTCCGACCACATCCGGGCTCAGTTCGAAGCAGCTCCCACCTTCGAGGCCAAGCTGCAAGTGATACTGGGAGAAGCCCACCTACGCAATTATCCCCTCTATCTCATCGTCGATGAGTACGACAACTTCACTAATGTGGTACTGAACGAGCATGGCGAAAACGTTTATCACACCCTCACCCATGCCGACGGTTTTTACCGTAATGCTTTCAAAAAGTTCAAGGGTACTTTCGACCGCATCCTTATGATGGGCGTCAGCCCCGTCACACTGGACGACCTGACAAGCGGCTTCAATATTGGCTGGAACATTAGTACCAAACAGCAATTCAACACCATGCTGGGATTCTCCGAAACGGATGTACGCCAGATGTTCCAATATTACAAGGATCGCGAACAACTAAAGGGTGACATTGACGAAATGATAACTGAGATAAAACCGTGGTATGACAATTATTGCTTCTCTGAAGAGAGCCTGAACCGTGACCCGAAGATGTTCAACTGCGACATGGTGCTTTATTATCTGAGACAGAAAATAGACTTGGGATACTCTCCCAAGCAGATGATTGATCCCAATACCCGCACGGACTACAGCAAGATGAAGAAACTCCTCAACCTCGACCATCTGGACGGTGACCGTAAAGGCGTCATCCGCCGTATCGCAGAAGAAGGACAGATTGTAGCAGACTTAGCCCTCTCCTTTCCCGCCAAGGACCTAGTTAACCCGGAACTGTTCACCAGCCTACTGTTCTACTACGGTATGCTTACCATCATCGGTACCCGTGGCGACCGTCTCATTCTGGGCATCCCTAATAATAATGTACGTAAACAATACTACGATTATATGCTGGAGCAATATCAGAATAAGGAGCGCATCAGCCTGAACGACCTGAAGAACCTGTACGACAACATGGCCTTCGACGGTGACTGGCGTCCTGCCATGGAGAAGATTGCCTACGATTACAAAGAGAATTCCTCCGTACGCAGTCTGATTGAAGGCGAGCGTAACATTCAGGGCTTCTTCCAAGCCTATCTCAGCATCAATTCCTATTACCTTACTGCGCCCGAAGTAGAGTTGAACCACGGCTTTTGTGATTTGTTCCTGATGCCTGACCTACAACGCTATCCCGAAGTGGAACACAGCTACATTCTGGAGTTAAAATATCTTCCTGCCAAGGACTATGACGCCAAAGGCGAAGCCCAGTGGGAGGATGCCATAGCACAAATTCACCGCTATGCTGAAGGCCCTAAGGTACAGTTGATGTGCCAAGGGACAACGCTGCATTGCATCGTGATGCAGTTCTCCGGCTGGGAGTTGGCACGAGTAGAAGAGGTGTGACTATGTCTGAATTATTTCAGTCCTTCCAATGCCTCACCAACCACACCAAATCCCTTGTTGTCTCTTGAATCCTCCACCACAGTACTTTCAGCCTTGGAGGTCGGTGCATTGGCAAATACAGTCTCCACAAACCACTTTCCAGATCGAGGATAAAATACACTTTCCCGCGGCACATCACATAAAGAAAATCACCTTTCACAAAGGCACTGTACACGGAATCAAGCGGTAATTTACATCCGCATTTTTCTTCCGGAAAGTCTTTACAGGGAGGTTCCAGCTTGATGCTGGCATAGTCGGAGTCGAGCGTAAAACCATATTTTATACTTAATGGGTAGAGCACTTCCCATATCTCGTGTTTTCTCTGTTCTACCATGCAGTGGATGGCCTCTGTTATCATTTCATCCTTCGGGGTATTCATGTCTTCTTCGGATTTTAAATATTTAAAATCGCCCTCATCCCCCTTATACAAAAAGAAGTCGGACGTATAGTTCATATTTATCCAAGGAGAGGTACTGGTATACCCACAGAACCAATAAATACGCTTGCACGCCCGACCCTATATGGTCTGCGTGAAACATCTTTATTGAAGTTCTGTTTCTTGACTTAAATAAAATTACCAGTTTTCTCCTTGTCAAAAATAGCTTCATCACGCCGCATTTCTCTTCGGCTAATGCAAAGATAGATGAATTGCAGGGAATAGCCAAAAGGAAGAATGCTTTTTTATGGGATCAGAAAAAGAATAATACATTAACAGAATTCTTCCCTTGTTTAAATTCATAATAACCACTCCGCACTTGCAACAATATCTCAAACTTTTGAGACAGAACTAATAAAGCCCTTTCCATCGAACAGCTAATTTTGTACATAATAACCAAGTAAAATCAAACCCAAAACATCATATCATGAAAAACCTCACCTATCTCGGATTTTTATCCGTTCCCTTCTGCCTTGGACAGCATGTGTCTGCACAAACCGCAGAACAAGCAAAGTCAGCATCCCAGCAAAAGCCGAACATCATTTTCATCCTCGCCGACGACATGGGCTATGGAGATGTCTCCGCCTACAACAAAGACTCGCATATCCAAACCCGCCACATCGACCAGATGGCCGCCAACGGCGTAATGTTCACCGATGCTCATTCCTGTTCAGCTGTCAGCACCCCCACCCGCTACGGCATCCTCACAGGGCGCTACAACTGGCGTTCCAGCCTCAAAAGCGGTGTACTCTACGGCTACTCCCGCCCTATCATCCCCACCACCCGCAGTACCATGGCATCCATGCTGAAAGCAAATGGATATACCACCGCCTGCATCGGCAAATGGCATTTAGGCTGGAACTGGGGCACGAAACCGGGACATGAGAAACCCGACGCCAACGCCCTCAACGACGAAGACGTGGACTACTCTAAACCCATCACCAACGGTCCTGTCGACTTAGGCTTCGACTACTTCTACGGCTTCTGCGGTTCCCTCGACATGGCTCCCTATGTATATATAGAAAACCGCCAGCCCACCACCACGCAAATAGGCACCGTACCCGCAGGAAAGAAACCGGGCTTCTGGCGTGCAGGCGCCATAGGCAACGACTTCAACCACCAGAACTGTCTGCCCAATCTGACCCACCGCGCAGTAGACTATATCAACCGTCACGCGCAAGACGAACGCCCCTTCTTCCTCTATCTACCCCTACCCGCCCCTCATACCCCCATCCTGCCCGCCGAAGCCTTCAAAGGAAAAACCAGACTGGGTGATTACGGCGACTTCGTCCTGATGGTGGACGATGTAGTGGGACAAGTGCGCGAAGCCCTGCGACGCAACGGCATAGACTCCAATACCATCGTAGTTTTCACCACCGACAACGGTTGCTCTCCCGCCGGAGGTATCCCCGAGATGGCAGCTAAGGGGCATCATGCCAACTATATCTGGCGAGGCATGAAAGCCGACCTCTTCGACGGCGGTCACCGCGTACCCACCATCGTGGAATGGGCCAACGGTGCAGGTCGAGGCACCTGTGCGCAAACCGTCTGCCTCAACGACTTCTACGCTTCTTTTGCCGCCCTCAACCATTATCCCCTGAAAGATAACGAAGCGGAAGATAGCTACAACATTCTTCCCCTCATCCGGAATCCGCACCACATGCCAACCATCCGTGAAGCCACCGTGCACCACTCCATCCGCGGAGAGTTTGCCATCCGTAAAGGAGACTGGAAACTGTTGTGTTCCCCCAGTTCCGGCGGTTGGAGCTATCCCAAGCCTGGCGTGGACAAGGAAGCCATTGCCCAGCTCCCCCCGATACAACTCTATAATATGAAAGACGATCCCACCGAAAGCAAAAATGTCTATCAGGAACATCCCGAAATAGTCAGCGAGCTGAAAGACCTGTTGCAAAAGTACATCCGCGAAGGCCGGAGCACTCCGGGAAAAGCACAGTCCAACGATGCCGTGAACAAATGGGAGCAAATCAAGGGAATCATGCACGACGATTGATGGATTTCCGGCAGAAAAAGACAACCGGAAGCACTCGTCTGAAAGCTAATTTTGAAGAAGAAATAAAAAAAATATCATTTTTTGCTTGCATATAAGAGAAAAGTATTACTTTTGCCACGAAATTAAAAACAAAAAGAAAACGAAAGTATGAATTTGTTTACTTATACATATTACTTCTTTTTTTACTTTTACTTTAGCCAGAAAGTAGAGCGGGAGTTTGTATGTGTCAAGTGACAGTGATGCTTAAGAACTGAATAGAGAACTAAAGTAATATACTTAATCCCGCTCCATTGTATGGAAGCGGGATTTTTTATTTTAAAGAAACAGTATGAAAAGAATAGCCATTCAAGGAACATTAGGGTCGTATCACGACATTGCCGCACACAAGTACTTCGAAGGAGAAGAAATAGAGTTAATCTGTTGCGCTACTTTTGAGGACGTGTTTGCAGCCGTGAAGAAGGACAGCAAGACCATAGGAATGTTGGCAATAGAGAATACCATTGCAGGTAGCCTGTTGCACAACAACGAGTTGCTGCGGCAGAGCGGAACACAAATCATAGGCGAATACAAACTACGCATTTCACACAGCTTTGTCTGCCTGCCCGATGAGGACTGGAACGATCTGACGGAAGTCAACTCCCACCCCATCGCACTGATGCAATGCCGCGAGTTCCTTGCCCAGCACCCGAAGATGAAAGTAGTGGAAGCGGAAGACACCGCCCTCAGCGCCGAAATCATCAAGCGGGAAAATCTGAAAGGACACGCCGCCATCTGTTCCAAGGCCGCTGCCGAGCGTTACGGCATGAAGGTGTTGCAGGAAGGCATCGAAACAAACAAGCACAACTTCACTCGTTTTCTGGTAGTTGCCGATCCTTGGCAAGTAGACGAAATACGCCGCCATCCACACCCGGAAACCAACAAGGCAAGCATGGTATTCACACTGCCCCACACGGAAGGGAGCCTCTCGCAAGTACTGTCCATTCTTTCGTTCTACAGCATCAACCTGACCAAAATACAGTCACTGCCCATCATCGGGCGGGAATGGGAATACCAATTTTACGTAGACGTTGTTTTCGACAACCTACTGAGATATAAACAATCCATCGCGGCCATCACACCGCTAACCAAAGAACTTAAAATATTAGGCGAATATGCAGACGGAAAATCAAACATCTAAGATCAAGCCCGCCGACCGGTTGGCCAGCGTGAGCGAGTACTACTTCTCCAAGAAGTTGAAAGAGGTGGCACAAATGAATGCCGAAGGAAAAGACGTAATCAGTCTCGGAATCGGCAGTCCCGACATGCCTCCCTCGGAAGCAACCATACAGACCCTGTGCCGCGAAGCACAAAACCCTGACGGACACGGTTATATGCCTTATGTCGGTATCCCCGAACTTCGCCACAGCTTTGCCGCTTGGTATAAGAAATGGTACGGCGTGGAGCTGAATCCTAATACTGAGATACAGCCGCTCATCGGCTCGAAAGAAGGTATCCTGCACGTCACACTGGCCTTCGTCAATCCGGGCGAACAGGTATTGGTTCCCAATCCGGGCTACCCCACTTATACCTCATTGAGCAAGATACTGGGCGCTGAAGTCATCAACTACAACCTGAAAGAGGAAAACGGCTGGATGCCCGACTTCGACGAACTGGAAAAGATGGACATGAGCCGCGTAAAGCTGATGTGGACCAACTATCCGAACATGCCGACCGGAGCTAACGCCACCCCGGAACTTTATGCAAAACTGGTGGACTTTGCACGCCGCAAGGACATCGTGATTGTAAACGATAACCCGTACAGCTTCATCCTGAACGACCACCCCCTCAGCATCCTCAGTGTGCCGGGCGCCAAAGAGTGTTGCATCGAGTTCAACTCCATGAGCAAGAGCCACAATATGCCGGGCTGGCGTATCGGTATGCTGGCAAGCAACGCCGACTTTGTGCAATGGATCCTGAAAGTGAAGAGCAACATCGACAGCGGTATGTTCCGCGCCATGCAACTGGCAGCCGCCAACGCTCTGGAAGCCGAACAGGAATGGTACGACGGAAACAACAAGAACTACCGCAACCGCCGCCATCTGGCAGGGGAAATCATGCACGCACTGGGATGTACATACGATGAAAAACAGGTAGGTATGTTCCTCTGGGGAAAAATTCCCGATAGCTGCGCCGACGTGGAAGAACTGACTGAAAAGGTGTTGCATAACGCACGCGTATTTATCACACCGGGATTTATCTTCGGAAGTAACGGAAAACGGTATATCCGCATCTCGCTTTGCTGCAAAGACCATAAATTGGAAGAGGCATTGAAGCGCATCAGGGAGATGAAGTAATATATTTACAAAAAAGAAGTCCTGTAACACAAGCCACTCACCGTTTTTAAAAACGTGCCCGACGTTTTTAAAGAATAAGGGCAACGTTTTTAAAAAACGAGGCCTGTATTTATTAACACGTTCGAAAGGCTTTATCGACGGGGGTTACAGAGGGTTCAGAAGACACTGAGAAATATCTATACAATAAAAATATAATTGAACAAAAATAAAAGAATATGGAACTTGAATTAGAATCGATTTTGCTGCCGGGTATTGAGGACAAACGTCCTATGGTAATTGCAGGTCCTTGCAGCGCCGAAACAGAAGAACAAGTAATGTGCACCGCCAAGCAACTGGCCGAAAAGGGAATGAAGATATTCCGTGCCGGAATCTGGAAACCGCGTACCAAACCGGGTGGTTTCGAAGGTGTAGGCGTAGACGGTCTGGCATGGCTGAAAGAGGTGAAGAAAGAAACCGGAATGTACGTTTCTACCGAAGTAGCCACCTCGAAGCATGTATACGAGTGTCTGAAAGCAGGTATCGATATCCTTTGGATTGGCGCACGCACCACTGCCAACCCGTTTGCCATGCAGGAAATTGCCGATGCACTGAAGGGTGTGGATATTCCTGTGTTTGTGAAGAACCCGGTAAACCCGGATCTGGAACTCTGGATCGGCGCCCTGGAACGTATCAACAATGCCGGTCTGAAACGTCTGGCAGCCATCCACCGCGGTTTCAGCAGTTACGACAAGAAGTTGTACCGCAATCTGCCGCAATGGCATATCCCCATCGAGTTGCGTCGCCGCATCCCGAACCTGCCGATCATCTGCGATCCCAGCCACATCGGTGGTAAGCGCGAACTCATCGCACCGCTTTGCCAGCAGGCTATGGACCTCGGTTTCAACGGTCTGATTATCGAAAGCCACTGCAACCCCGACTGTGCATGGAGTGATGCTTCGCAGCAAGTGACTCCGGACGTACTGGATTACATCCTGAACCTGCTCGTCATCCGTAAAGAGACACAGACCACGGAAAACCTCAGCGAACTGCGCAAGCAGATTGACGAATGCGACAACAACCTGATGCAGGAACTTGCCAAACGTATGCGTGTGGCACGTGAAATCGGTACGTTCAAGAAAGAACACGATATGACGATTCTGCAAACGGGACGTTACAATGAAATTCTGGACAAACGCGGTTCTCAAGGTGTGCTTCTGGGCGTGGATTCGGAATTTATCAAGAAGGTATTCGAGCTGATACACGAGGAGAGTGTGAGGCAACAAATGGAAATTATAAACAAGTGATTAGCGACTGGTGATAAGTGATTAACGGCTACGCTATCTTTCACTTATCACTAATCATTAATACCTAAACACTAAATTTATGCGTATTTTAATACTCGGAGCCGGCAAGATGGGCTCTTTCTTTACAGATATTCTAAGTTTCCAACATGAAACGGCAGTGTTCGACGTGAATCCGCACCAGTTGCGTTTTGTCTATAACACGTATCGTTTCACCACGTTGGAAGAGATAAAGGACTTCGAACCGGAGTTGGTAATCAATGCCGCCACGGTGAGATATACGCTGGACGCATTCCGCAAGGTGCTGCCTGTGCTGCCCAAGGATTGTATCATCAGTGATATCGCCTCGGTGAAGACGGGATTGAAGAAATTCTATGAGGAAAGTGGCTTTCGTTATGTATCGTCGCATCCGATGTTTGGCCCTACGTTTGCCAGCCTCAGCAATCTGAGCAGCGAGAATGCTATCATCATCAGTGAAGGTGACCACCTGGGAAAAATTTTCTTCAAGGACCTTTACCAGACGCTCCGCCTCAATATCTTCGAATATACTTTCGACGAACATGATGAGACGGTAGCTTATTCTCTGTCTATTCCTTTCGTCTCTACGTTTGTTTTTGCAGCGGTGATGAAGCACCAGGAGGCTCCGGGTACTACATTCAAGAAGCACATGGCTATTGCCAAGGGTTTGCTGAGTGAGGATGATTACTTGCTTCAGGAAATTCTCTTTAATCCGCGCACTCCCTCGCAAGTGGAAAATATTCGTCTGGAGCTGAAGAATTTGCTGGAAATTATCAGTACGAAGGATGCGGAAGGGATGAAGCAGTATCTGACGAAGATTAGGGAAAAGATAAAATAGATAGGTGGGATTAAGGGATTGGAGAGAGAAGAGGGTACGGAAAAGGAAGTGGGGCTTCTCTCTTCAATTCGTTAATAAAGAGAGGGGATGATATTTAGGATTGGGGGAGCATACTTATTTCTAAAATTATTTAAAATGTTGAATCTTGGCAGGAATTATATACAATTCTGTTGTGATTTGTTTCTCATCTTTGTATTTTTGAACCATTAGAAACAGCCTGTTGGCGTAGATACGAATATGCTCGATTGTTGTGATTTGTTTTCATTTTAGTATCTTTGAACCATAGGAAACAGTGACCCTGCACAACCGCACAATGCAGCGCCCGTTGTGATTTGCTTTCATTTTAGTATCTTTGAACCATAGGAAACAGTATGGTATGCTGACTAAGAAACAGTGGGAGAGTTGTGATTTGCTTTCATTTTAGTATCTTTGAACCATAGGAAACAGTATGGTATGCTGACTAAGAAACAGTGGGAGAGTTGTGATTTGCTTTCATTTTAGTATCTTTGAACCATAGGAAACAGTGAATGCAACTGACTGGGCGCAGATTGAAGGGTTGTGATTTGCTTTCATTTTAGTATCTTTGAACCATTGGGAACAGTTAAATCGACATGGCTAAGAAACATCTCTCTGTTGTGATTTGCTTTCATTTTAGTATCTTTGAACCATTGGGAACAGTAAATATTGCCGAATGGTCTGTTTCAACTGCGTTGTGATTTGCTTTCATTTTAGTATCTTTGAACCATTGGGAACAGTTGAAACGGCTTGGTGGCGTTGTATCGCGAAGTTGTGATTTGCTTTCATTTTAGTATCTTTGAACCATTGGGAACAGTGTTCCTGCAATTATCTCCGCCCCTCTTGTAGTTGTGATTTGCTTTCATTTTAGTATCTTTGAACCATTGGGAACAGTTTTAACAAGAAAGGTCTCTCATTCAGCATTGTTGTGATTTGCTTTCATTTTAGTATCTTTGAACCATTGGGAACAGTAGGTGGTTCTGCATTGACGGTAACCACTACGTTGTGATTTGCTTTCATTTTAGTATCTTTGAACCATTGGGAACAGTACAACCTACATTACAAATTGATTTTCAATTAGTTATAAACCATTTTTGAAATACAAAAACGATGCTGTTTTCAATTAAGAATCCCGCATTTAAGTGGGATTTCTTTTTCTAGAAAAGCTCTAATTGCTGACCGGGAGTATTTATATCCAAAGATTTTTTCCCATAAAACAACTCTATATTTCCAAATTGCTTATCTGTAATACACATAATTCCAACCTGCCCATGCTCCGGCAAGAAAGATTTAACTCTTTTTATATGAACTTCTGCATTCTCACTACTAGCACAATGACGAACATAAATAGAAAACTGAAACATAGTAAAGCCATCTTTCTGCAGATTCTTCTTAAAATCTACATATGCTTTCTTATCCCTCTTTGTTTCAGTAGGCAAATCAAATAATACAAGTACCCACATAATACGATATTCACTAAATCGGTTCATCTCACATTTCCGGATATAATATTCTACGCAATTCACCACTAAAGCATTTATACAAAGATGCAGTAGTTTGCCCCACCGCAACCATTAAAGGACTACGTTTACCAGAGATAATAACTTCTAGTGTAGGAATAGTAAGTAACTGAGCTTTTAACCCTTTCGTCAGTTCATTACAATTCATCCCCTCCTGCAATATTTTATAGACCAACTCATCAACATAGGGTCGATATGGCTCCATAATATCATCAGCCAGACAATAAGCATTATATCTATTATGATGATGTATTCCTAATGTAGGCAAAAGTCCACTGGCAACTAATCCACGTGCAACTACAGCTCTTAGAATCGCATATCCATAATTTAACAGATTATTAGGTGGAATCCCTTCCCTGTCTCTTGTAAACCCTTTTATTTTAAACAAATTTTTCCAATAATAGGCAGCTGCACGAGCTTCCAGATTATCAGAGTCCCCACTTTTCACATCAGCAGCCCATATAGTCATACACTTTACTTCTTCACCTGCGCATTTTTTCAATACAGCTGCTTGATTTTCAATCTTCATTCTTACAGTCTGTTGCCACAACTGTTTTATCAGAGGAAGAGAGGCATCCAACTGTTGACGAAACCGTTCATTTTGTGTCGTGTTTCCATATAAAGGAAGCATTAATCCAACCGGCATACTCTTACTGTCGCAAGTTATGATAGCACAATTGTTTTCAAGTAACGCTTCTAATACTCCTGAAGTAATAGTTATCTGCTTATTATCCAGTACTACTACACCAAGATCCTCTATTGGTTTAGTTACCTCTGATTGTTGTTTGAAGCCATCAGGTAAGGTGTCATTTTTCACAACCTCCGGCAATTTGATTACCAACTGTGCATTCCTCAAAGATAAATAAACAGGATTACCGAAATAAAGCGTTTTTTTAATCATAGTATTCTACTTTTTAAATTATCTACTACTCACTATCCGCTTCAAAAGACAATTGGGGCGGTTTTTCTCCTTTTCCTAAATTTGCTAAGAAGTTTCGAAAAGATATATTGCTTCTTCCTAACTCCTTCTCTGCTTGCTCATGAACTACTCTAGTTACATTACCTCCACGATTTACAACTTGCTTACTTTTTTAGATGTATTCAACTACTCTTTTGAGAGGATTTCCACTGTAACATGTTCGCCAAACATTGTGAAGACGGATAACTATACCACACGTCTGACAATCCAACCCTTAGGATAACCTTCTGCTCATAGAGTTCTTTCATATACTCTTGGGTAAGCTCTGACTTCTCTATCTCTCGCACACGTTCATCCCTCACCTGAGCTAGTCAAAGTTTAAAGTGTACTATTTTAGAAGAAATAGACTGTATAATACGAAATAATCCTTTATATATACTGCTTGAATTTTGTTCTTTTTAACATCCTCTACTATCATTTGAACCGAGGTATAAAGTGTACCTTGGTTCAATGACAAACCTCGTCCCGTGAACACATTCGCTTTATATACTGTTTAAGATTAACACTATCAGTCAACGCCTCCGCCACATCGACAATTGAAAATTACCATTGTTACTCTTCTTCATTCCACGTAAAATGGATTTTCTTATCTTGAAACAACTAATATTATTCATTACCCTATATTTTTAATACTCACCAATCGATACTATTTGCCCAATATGATCAACTCTAACTTTCACTATTTTATCTAACCCTTTTGAACTACGAAAATCAGTCCATGTTATACCTTTTAGAGTTGAACTTGTATCTCTAATAGTAGTTTCCAAATGATGTCTAAAAACATAGTTTTTATAGGCAAACTTTTGTACCCTAAACAAATTAGGACTTATCAATGCATAATTCTCCGGATTCAACAAATCGACCTCTTTGGGATTGAATCCTGTCTTCTCATTGGGAAATACAAAATATTCATTTTGCTTCATACTAAACAGAAACTGCCATCCTTCACTTCTTCTATAATCCTTATCTATAATAGGTTGACCAAGGTTTGCCCGTGTCACCGCATCAAAGAAAGAAACCACTACTTCATCAAGTTCATACTTCGGATTACCTTCTTCATCAAGTACTATCTGTCCCACTTTGTCCAAGACAGACTTTTTATAGATAGCCACATGATGATTGTTACCAGTATTCACAAAATCCACTGGGATTTTCCTTCCTTCTTTGCCCAAAATCAAGTTACCATCTTTATCTTTCTTTTCATGCAGCGATTGAGCATTGCTAATGCCTCGAATACTCACGCGTTTAATCGATATTCCTTTAGCTTCATTCAGCCATATTGGATTTTCATCCAAGTTGACGAATGCCTTTTTGGCATCTCCACCATACTCTTTTAGCCTTTTTTCCAAGACACTACGAATTTTCACATCTATCACCTTATCTATACTTAAATTGGGATCAATCGGCTTTCGTATAGTATAAACAGTTTCAAACTCTACCGTCTGTACTTTTTCCGGAACCATTTCTGTTTGATTCTCATCAAGATAGAGTGGATTCTTTTCCAATGTATTTTTACCAGTAAATGCTTTCTTTGGATCATTTCCAAAAGCCTCCAAACGTTTTAGTAAAGCATTCCGATAAGCAAGCTTACTTACAGTAGCAATCTTAGCAGCATCAAAAGCAGCATTCACCTTTTCTATTTTCGTGGCATATTGCCGATGACTTCCATAAACAGTTTCTAAATGTAGCTGTCCTCTCGGTGTTTGTTGCAGTTTCCTGTTTTCACCATTTTTTTTCTTTGTATGGTTTACATTAGAAGTAATTACCTTATTTTTAGCCTTAATAGATACCAACAAGTTTTCCAAATGTCGTTTCGCCTCGGCGCGAAATTGCGCCAAAGGCATGGGAGCAAGAGCCTTTCCATTTTCAAAGTAACGAGCCTTTATACCTGTAATATTAGCATGTTCCTTGGAGGCGGGCATCCAGGCAGCATTCTTATTATTATAGAATTGAATAAATACATCTTTTGTGAAAGCTACCGTCAGAGCATCCACCGCATGATGCCGATGGTCATTTCTCTTAGTCCAGTCCGTTATTTTTTTGATCTTTCTCCCATCTTTGTCCTCAAACATCTCTACCATACCAAGCTTTTCATATTTAGGCAGATTCAATTCTTTCATAAGATCCACAAGTTGCCAATCCTCACGCAATTTATCAGTTATGGAACCAGTAGTAGCCACCACTCTGCGACTAATTTCATTCAACATAGCAAAAGCTTTCTTGGAGATATACTGCGTATTCCGCAAATCCCGATCGATAAATCCTTCCGGAATATCTTTCTCTTCCATTTTTAATTTCCTAAGCTTTGTCCTTTTATCCTTGAATAAGGTCTCGCAACGATTGAGAAACTTCTCTAAACCATCATTTCCATATTTCTCTTTTACAAAATCATAAGCCGTCTTATTACCTTTTTCTATATTGATAGCCCTGTATTCCAAAGTTTTATTAGACAGTGAATCATCGAAAAGGCGAGCTTGCGGAATGACATGTTCAATATCAATCTCTTTACTGAATATTTTTTCTCTCGGAATATACTCATTAGAATACAAAGTCTTATACCCGTTATCTTTTAATTCTTCATAGAGTTTATAACGTATAATATCATTACGGCTAACATTCATCATGCCAAATTCTGTTCGCAGTAACTGACGGATTTCATCATGTTCACGAGTATTTCGTGCTATGGATTTTGTTAATTCTTCTCGTTCTTTAGCATTTTTCTTTAGTTCACGGGCTAGTTCCACACGAATTTCATCAGGTTTACCATAGGTATCAATGAGTGTATTAATCAGATTAACCATTTGGTTCAAAATCTTTTCAACCACAGGGTTACGCAGGCTATTCTTGGGAAGAATTTCCAATTTGTCCTTCAATATCTTATTTTCTATTTCATCTTTGGTCAATGAGGATTTGGAATGACGATACCCCGCATAGTCACATGCAACGTCATATTGATTACCTTCTTTCAAATAAGGTAGTATCTTTTTAATAGCCTTTGCACTCAGACTTCCGTAATCTTCTTGAAATGACACATTAGCAAGTTCTACAGCATACTCTTTTTCCACGTCACAAAGTTGCATAATTTTCTCAAGCAGTTTACCATTCCCAGTCGGTGTATTATCCCCCTCAAAAGAATACAATAAATGCCAAAGTCTGAAATAAGACTGCCTCTCAAGTTCTTTATCCTCTTTACTCAAATCAATAGAAAGTAGTTCTGTATTCCATCCTAAATTAGTGAATATGGTCTCCAGCTTTTCTATAATCTCATCTGCAGATTTCTTAAAATCCACAGGTTCATAACCATACTTCTCAATCATCTTGCTATATGCTGAGAAAAGAGCGAATCCTGTATGATTACCATCAATCTGCTTAAAATTCAGATCCAGTTCCTGGTAATTTTCGAACAACAGTTTCAGAACCTCAGCCTTTTTCATATTCTCTTTTACAAAAAGTTCCTTAGCTAGCAACTCTTTTTCTTCCTGATACAAAAAACGTTTTCCTTCTACGAGCAAAGCATCTTCCGAGTTATCAAACAATATAGAAGATTTATCCGCTTTCTTGCGTTTACTCTGTTTATCCCACGCAAAAACTTCAATATCATTCAAGGTCTGCCATATTTTGAACTCTTGGAATAACGGATGCGAACGGGGAATCACTCGGCAACCCACTGTCTTATTTTTTTTTCTGCCATCCTCTTCTACTACAACTTCTCGCTTCTCAAATTCGCAGAAACTTATTAATCCTTTTTGACTTTTCAGACGACGTTGATAAAAAATAATGATGTCACGAATTTCTTTCTTCAGTTCCACAGTCAACTCCTCATGAAACTCAGCCTGCTTCTCCCATATCCTGTCAAATTCATCCAAATAATCTTGCCGATAGAACACTCGGTTACGTAAACTTACATTAGGGTCTTTTTCCAACTCAGACATCAAATACTGTCCAACCGTCTGACGATTGAAGTAAAGCTGCTTACTACGATCGCTGATTGCCCCCAGATAACCACTAGAAGCACTTATCTGACCATTGATTTCTTGTAGTACAATAGCAACTATTTCCGGATTTAGTTGTTCAGAAAGAGCTTGTACACGCCAACGATAATTTTCCAATTTTAATTCATTCCCTTTGGTATCTCGTTTAAGACCGACAAGCTTATACTCCTTTACTCTTTCTTCTGTCCTTGCCTCTTTCTCATTCCAAACAGATTCTTTTTCTGACCAAACAAAGAACTTTGCTAGAATGGCCCAAGTCTGACTACGATTTTTACCTCTAACTTCTTCTTTCACTGCATCACAAAATAATTCCGGATTAAACTGCTTTTGGAAGTTCCAAATCCTGTCAAACTCATTCTGTAAATCAGAACGATAAAAATCCGGTAGATTTTTTTTTCCAGCTTCAAGTATTTGTAGGCAGAGTTCCCCTGGGGTCAAGCCCTCTTCATAAAGTTTTCTAGCTACATCCATACCATCAATCAATACACCATCTTCACTTCCTTTGGCTTTTCGGCTACTTTTATAACCACGTTTCTTGTTAATCATCAGTAACACTCGAGCAAACTTCTCTAATGAAATTTCTTCAACTGCAGCTTTCGCTCTTAGACGATATGTTTCAAATGTTGTTTTATTACCATGTTCAGAAAGTAAAGTGCTATCTGTTATGAAACCGTGTTCTTTTAACACTTCAATGAGAGTGTCACGACGCAATTTATAACGTTGCAAATTACGACGCATACTTCTTTTAAGAGTTCTGTCAGCATTCGTGGTAATACTTTTTCCTTTTTCAAAATTCTGCATTTCATCCACAGTCAAAGGATTCACTCTTACACCAAGTTTGATAATAGACGATATTTCCTCAGTATTTTCAGCCTCATTGACCAATGCCCAACCAATGCTATTGCAACCTAAATCTAATCCTAATATTTTTTTCATGATATTATTTTGATGTTTTGTCAAATATAGTAAAAAACTTTCTATATTCTATTGCTTTTCCCAATTTATTTCATATATTTGTCAGACTAAAATGAAGCAAATCACAATAAGGATTATTCCGTTGTGAAAACATTAGGTTCCCTCGTCCTCAACGGGGGATTTTTTTTATCTTTGCATTCGCAAAAACAATTATCCAATGATAGACCAACCTACCATAGACAGAATTCTAGATGCCGCACAGATTGTAGACATTGTATCGGACTTCGTTACGTTGCGCAAGCGAGGTGTGAATTATGTAGGCTTGTGTCCATTCCATGATGACAAGACGCCATCTTTCTACGTGTCGCCTTCCAAAGGGTTGTGCAAATGCTTTTCCTGCGGTAAGGGTGGCAATGCGGTGCACTTCATTATGGAGCACGAGCAAATGAGCTACCCTGAAGCTCTGAAATATCTGGCAAAAAAATACGGTATCGAAATCAAGGAGCGCGAACTGTCCAGCGAAGAGAAGCTGATGCAGAGCGAACGTGAAAGTTTATTCATCGTGAATAACTTTGCACGTGATTACTTCCAAAATATACTTAAAAACCATGTGGACGGACGTAGCATTGGTATGGCATACTTCCGCAATCGTGGTTTCCGGGATGATATCATCGAAAAGTTCCAGTTAGGCTATTGCACCGAAAGTCACGATGCCATGGCTCAGGAAGCCATCAAGAAGGGATTCAAGAAAGAATATCTTGTCAAGACAGGGCTTTGCTACGAAACGGACGATCACCGCTTGCGTGACCGCTTTTGGGGACGTGTTATTTTTCCAGTGCACACACTTTCCGGTAAGGTGGTCGCTTTCGGCGGGCGCGTGCTTAGCAGCGCGACGAAGGGAGTCAAGGTTAAATATGTCAATTCTCCCGAATCGGAAATCTATCATAAGAGTAGTGAGCTGTATGGCATTTATTTTGCCAAACAGGCTATTGTGAAACAAGACCGTTGCTTCCTGGTGGAAGGATACACGGACGTTATTTCCATGCACCAGTCAGGTGTGGAGAATGTGGTAGCTTCTTCGGGTACGGCACTGACTCCGGGACAAATTAAGCTCATTCACCGCTTCACCAATAACATTACGGTACTCTATGACGGTGACGTGGCAGGTATCAAGGCTTCTCTCCGTGGTATCGACATGCTGCTGGAAGAAGGAATGAATATCAAGGTTTGCCTACTTCCCGATGGGGAAGATCCGGACTCCTTCGCACGCAAGCACAACGCTACAGAATTCCAGAAATTCATACAAGATAATGAAACTGACTTTATACGCTTCAAAACAAATCTTCTGCTGGAAGATGCAGGAAAAGATCCTATCAAGCGTGCTGAATTAATCGGTAATCTTGTACAAAGTATATCTATTATTCCTGAAGCAATTGTCCGCGATGTATATATTAAAGAATGTAGCCAACTGCTTCGTATAGAAGACAAGCTATTGGTTTCGGAAGTTGCCAAACGACGCGAAACGCAGGCTGAGAAGCAGGCGGAACAAAGAAACCGAGAAACAAGAAAGAATAATGCAGCCCGCGACGCTGCACAAGCACCGCTTCCCGACGGAATGCAACCACCCTACCCTGAAGACATGCCTCCTTATCCCATGGATGGAGAAATGCCTGACGGTGGTGCACCGCTTCCACCGGAAGCTGCCGAATACGTATCTTATATCCCACAGGAGGGAAAAGAAGGACAGGAATTCTACAAATACGAGCGCCTTATCCTGCAAATGGTAGTACGCTACGGAGAGAAAGTATTGTGCAACGTTCCCGATGAGGAAGGGAAAGAAATTCCCATCACGGTAACGGAATACGTAGTCAATGACTTGAAGGAGGATGAACTGGCTTTCCACAACCCGCTGCACAGGCAGATGTTGACAGAAGCAGCAGAGCATATACATAATGAAGGGTTCACCGCAGAACGGTATTTCCTGGCACATCCCGACCCTATTATCAGTAAGCTAAGTACAGAGTTGATTGCCGATCGCTACCAACTGAGTAAGTATCACTCCAAAGCCCAAAGGTTAGTAACCGACGAGGAACGCCTATTCGAATTGGTACCTACGCTCATGACTAATTTCAAGTTCGCCATCATCAGTGAAGAAATGAAACACATGATGTATGCCTTGCAAGACCCTGCCGTAGCCAATGATGAAGAACAATGCACCTCTATCATGAAACGCTACTCAGAACTGCGTGAGATCAAAAGTATTATGGCCAAACGGTTGGGAGACAGAGTTGTACTCGGTTAAATCACCTTACTCCTAATGAGAACGATAGTTCCCTCATGCAGAAACGACAGTTTCCCCTAATGAGAACGACGATTTCTCCTAAAGGGAATGCGCGTTTCCTTTAATGGGAACAACAGTTTTCCTTCATGGAACTGTAGTTTCCTTTCATGAAATAACGTACGGGACTGTTATGTAAATGAATTCTGGCGAATGAGGTTCATAAACTCTTCGCGAGTCTTTGCCTGATTGAAAGCACCTGTAAAATCGGAAGTGGTCGTTATGGAATTTTGCTTTTCAACCCCACGCATCTGCATACACATGTGCTTGGCCTCCACCACCACCATTACACCCAGAGGGTTCAGTGTTTCCTGGATGCATTCTTTAATCTGGAGCGTCATGCGTTCCTGCACCTGAAGGCGATGAGAAAAGATGTCCACTACACGGGCAATTTTGCTCAGCCCTGTAATGTAACCGTTGGGGATATAAGCCACGTGGGCTTTTCCGTAGAACGGAAGCATGTGGTGTTCGCAAAGTGAGAAGAAATCAATGTCTTTCACAATCACCATCTGACTGTATTCTTCCTTAAACTTGGCAGAGCGGAGCACTTCATGCGGGTCCATGAAATAGCCTTTTGTCAAACTCAGCATAGCCTTTGCTACACGTTCGGGGGTTTTCAGTAGTCCTTCGCGTTCGGCATCTTCGCCCAATAAAGTTATAATACGCTGATAGTGTTCTTTCAGTTCATCCAGTGCAGGAGATACGATTTCTTCTTTTCCTAACATGAGTAAGTTTTTATAAGGGGATGTTTATCTGCTCTTTCACAATAGAAACTTCTTTGAATACGCCTGTGGCACGCAACTGGCGCATCATGGCATCCGCTTCTTCAATGCTGCGGAAGTCTCCTACACGGCACAGCCAGCGGGGAGAATTGAAAGAGGTATAAACAGAAAGTTCCGGGAAATATTCTTTGATTCGTGAGCCCACAGCGTGAGCTTCGTTCTTGGCTCTACTGGTATTGTTTCCGGCATACACCTGTACACGGAAACCCTGACTTTTAAGCACTCTGTTCTCCGTTCCGTTGGGGATATATTCCTGACCTATCAAGGCCTCGATGCGGGCATCCTGATGGATGGTTACCTTACCCTGTCCCGGCACATTGCGTTCCAAACTCTTCACAATGTTATTCTGCGCCGAAGCAAAAGCAGCGAAAGCAAAGCATGCAATTAAAAGTAAACCAAGCTTCTTCATAATGAATAATATAATAATAGACGGTTGATAATATGATTATAGAGACTGATAACCGACAACCGGCACTTCACCGATTATCAATTATCAATCTTCCATTATCTATTAATTAAAAGCATCAATGATACCTTTGAAGTCTGCTACCTTCAGAGCTGCACCACCGATCAAGCCACCATCAACGTCAGGATTAGCGAACAATTCCTTAGCGTTAGACGGTTTAGCGCTACCACCGTAAAGGATAGAACAGTTGTCAGCAACTTCCTTACCGTACTTGTCAGCAACTAATGAACGGATGAAAGCGTGGATTTCCTGAGCTTGGTCGGGAGTAGCAGTTTTACCTGTACCGATAGCCCAAACCGGTTCGTAAGCCAATACGATCTTAGAGAAATCTTCAGCAGACAGAGAGAATACAGAAGCCAACTGAGCGGCAACTACTTCATTCTGCTTGTTAGCTTCGCGCTCTTCCAGCACTTCACCGATACAGAAGATCGGAGTCAGGCCGTTAGCCAAAGCCAATTTTACTTTTTCTTCCAGGATGGCAACTGTTTCGCCGTAGTAAGCACGACGTTCTGAGTGACCCAGGATTACATATTTAGCGCCTGTAGAAGCAACCATAGCAGCTGAAACTTCACCAGTGTAAGCACCTGATTCTTTATCAGCACAGTTTTCAGCACCTACGCCAATCTTAGCGGGGTCTACCAACGGAGTAACCGATGCCAGGTGAATAAAAGGAGTACAGATGATTACATCACAGTTAGGCTTTTCGTTAGCCAATACTTCATTCAGTTCTTTTGCAAGAGCAATACCCTCCTGAAGGGTTTTGTTCATTTTCCAGTTTCCTGCAACAATGTTTTTTCTCATTTTGTTTTTTATTTATTAAAAGGGTTAATGTATTTTTGATTTATAATTTGTGATTTATGGCTGAGGAAGCTCTTGCTTATCACTCACCACTCCATCGCTAATCACTTTATTTTTCGCTCTCTTCCTTTCCCTGCGCTTCACAACCAGGATGTCCACGCCGATAACCATCAGCAACGGAATGATAAACCACAAAAGAACGTAACCAATCGTGCGCAAATCACTTTCTTGTTTCTGCTGACCGAGTTCCAGTTTATCCAGACTATCCGTCAACACGTATTCATCCGGCAAGCTGTTATCACTCCACTTATTCAGAATGACACCATCCTTTATCAGCATCAGTCCGGGATTGGAACGAATAATGGTCTTCAAAGTGATGTCGTCCATCTGACAGAAAGGATATTCTGCACCGGTCTTGTCACGCCACAACTCTATTTGTTCCTCCGGCGAAGAAGTCAGGGCATAAAAGCCGTACCCATGTTCCACACTATAATCATAGATCTCGTTAATAAGGTCTATATTGCTATCGTCAGCATTTTCAATACGATGAGCTACTAACAGGAATGTATACCCCTTATCTGATAAAATGCTATCGGTCAAATCCTCTCCGGTTTCCAGACTTACAATAGAGAAGTCGTGAATCGGAGGCTCGTATCCTTTTTCCTTCAACACCGTACGTGTTTCAACAAACGTCCATGTGCTATCCGGGTAATTATCCAGTGTAAATTCCTGCTTTTTTCCGTCTTTCTCCAGAATGAACTTGCTCTCAAACACACTGGGTTTTGCTCCTTCGGGTATTTCCATGCCTTCTTTGATATTCTTTCCGATCTTGTAAGGACGGAAATCCAGAATAGGCAGATTGTCCAGGCAATAGAACGAAAGCACAAACACGAAAAAGAATGTATACATAGAAACCATCCATGCCATCTTTGCCGTAATAAAGCGGATGATTTGTTTTCCACCTTTGAAGACAGATACGGCTGCAATAAACAATACCACATTCTTGCCGAACGTTTCCCAATTTGTCAACACCCATGCATCACCGAAACAACCACAATCGGACACCGGATTCGCTAATGCCAGATACAGTGTCAGCGGTGTCATCACGATCATCAGCAACAATGCCAGAGTCGTAGCAAACCGCCGCCGTATACCGAAGAACAGGAATACTCCCACGGAGAATTCCAACGCCGACAATACGATGGCAAACAGTAGCTGCAAATATGTAGGAAACCACGCGGCCATTCCGAAAGCCGTCAGATAATCCTGAATCTTATAAAAAGAGCCTAACGGATCGACTGCCTTCACAAAGCCGGAAAAGATGAATACCGCCGCCAATAAAAAACGGCAAACATTCACCCAGCTCTTCCAGATTATATGTTTCTGTTTAGTCTCCAAATTCAATCTTAATCAAACCGAATACGGAATAATTAATCATGTCCATATAATTAGCATCCACTCCTTCCGAAACCAAAGTCTGTCCTGACAGGCTTTCAATCTGTTTCGTACGGTAGATTTTCATCAATATCAGATCAGTGTATGAACTGACACGCATGCTGCGCCATGCCTCATCGTAATCATGATTCTTAGCAAGCATCAGATCCAATGAAGTTTTAGCATATTTGTCATACAACGCCATTGCTTCTTCATTCGTGATATCGGCTGATTCCGCATAGCCCAGTTCCAGCTGTATCAATCCGACAATGCCATAGTTGACTATCGCAATGAACTCGGAACGTATTCCTTCGTCCACCAACGTCACTCCTTTGGTTTCAATACTCCTGATACGATTGGCTTTAATGAATATCTGGTCAGTCACGGAAGCCGGACGGAGAATACGCCATGCCGGACCGTAATCATGTAGTTTCTTGGAGAACAAATCACGACAGATGGCAATGACATGCTCAAATTGTTGTTTGGTATCTTTCATTTCCTTACAAATTGGTTGCAAAGGTAGGAATAATTAAAGAAAAAAGAAAAGAGGGCACTCTAAATTATATTAAAGTGCCCTCTTCTTTATGGGTTTATTGATATCTTACGAACAACGTAATACCTGTCCCGGACGTAAGATTGTTTTCCGTGTAATGCGATTCAACTGACAGAGCTTGTCAATAGATACTCCCTGACGGGATGCAATCTTAGACAATGTATCGCCACTCTTCACTTTATAGAACAAACCTTCACCGGAAGCCATGCTGCGAGCAGTTCCTTTTGAAGTCTTGGTCTTAGTGAAAGTATAATGATCAGCAACAACGTCTTGCTTCTCAAAGTCGAACATTAAAGCGGGGTCGATAGGAATTCCCAGGAAACGGGTTTCAAAGTGAAGATGCGAACCGGTAGAACGTCCCGTATTACCACCTAAAGCGATAGGTTCTCCGGCTTTAACCAATTGATTAATTTCCACGATCTGTTTGGACAAGTGTCCGTAAACAGTTTCCAGTCCATTGTCATGACGAATAACGATATACTTACCATAGCCACGGCGTCCCTGATTCTTTACTACGCGTACTTTACCATCGAAAGCAGCTCGAATCGTATCACCGATGAATACTTTAACATCCAAGCCATAGTGCATTCTGCGTCTTCTGGGACGATAACCGAATACATCGGTAATCTTCGTATGCGTGGTAGGCATACAGAAACCTGTCAGGTCCACTTTATAGCTTTCAGGAACGATAGCATCGCCATAAGCTTGTACATACTCATTGTTCCAAGTCGGATATAGACTTAGACCTGGATAAGCAGATTGTTCAGCACGTATCTGTTTCTGTAAAGCCAACGAGTCAACGCTCTTTAGTTTCCTGTCGATGGGGGCTTGTCGGGCAATCAAATCCTGAGAAAAAGAATTCAGGCTGACCATTGCCGTCGCAGCTATTAGGATCGTTTTAATGCAATTGAAATTCATTCCGTTTCGTCATTCTTTTAAAAAATTCTCCCAAAGGTAGTATTTCTTCTCTAAATGAAAAGGCTGTTCTTAACTATTTTTTCGGTAAGGGACTAAAAGGTACATATTAAATCACCTCCTAACTCCCTGTATATCGGCAAGATAAGGACTAATATGTTTTACAACATAAAAATGCAAATAAAGTGTATGTTTAACCGTTATTCAACTAATGGAAGCCCAGTTAACGTTAGTTTTCCGAAGTGCCTTTAACTGACGCCACAGAATTTCATTCTCCGGACGAATACCGGTAGGATCAGCATCCACCACTTCTTCAGCAACATTGCGCACATATTGCAGCAGTTGTCCATCGCGCGCTATATCGGCAATTTTCAGGTCGAAGGCAATACCACTTTGCTGTGTGCCTTCCAAATCACCGGGACCTCGTAGCTTCAGATCGGCTTCAGCTATTTCAAAACCGTCATTTGTCCGTACCATAATTTCCAGGCGCTTGCGGGTTTCCTCGACCAACTTATATCCGGTCACTAAAATACAATAAGATTGTTCTGCTCCACGACCTACACGACCACGCAACTGATGGAGCTGTGACAAACCGAAGCGCTCTGCATTCTCAATAATCATCACGGAAGCATTCGGTACATTTACGCCTACCTCAATCACAGTAGTCGCTACCATTATCTGTGCTTCGCCCGAAACAAAAAGCTGCATCTGCGCATCCTTCTCAGCCGCTTTCATCTTGCCATGCACTTTGCAGACTTTACAATCCGGAAATTCCTCACAAATATGAAGGTAGCCTTCTTCCAGGTTCTTCAAGTCGATTTTCTCACTTTCCTTAATCAAAGGATATACAATATATACCTGTCTGCCCTCTGCAATCTGCCTATGGACGGATTGGTACAAGCTTACACGGTGCGCATCATATTTATGAATGGTCACAATAGGTTTACGTCCCGGCGGCAGTTCATCAATGACGGAAACATCGAGATCACCGTATAATGTCATGGCCAGCGTACGCGGAATAGGAGTAGCTGTCATGACTAGCACATGGGGGGGCTGTGCATTCTTAGTCCATAAACGTGCGCGTTGTGCCACACCGAAACGGTGCTGTTCATCTATCACGACCAGCCCCAGTGAAGAGAAATTCACGGTATCCTCTATCACGGCATGCGTACCGATCAGTATTCGTACATCTCCTGTCAACAGACCGGTGAGAATGGCTTCCCGCTTTTTTCCTTTCACAGAACCGGTTAGCAATTCCACGCGTATATCCATTCCGTACAACAACTCGCGGATTGTTTCAAAATGCTGATTAGCCAGAATCTCGGTAGGCGCCATCATACAAGCCTGGTAACCGTTATCCAACGCTATCAGCATACTCATCAGTGCCACCAGCGTTTTTCCACTACCTACATCCCCCTGCAACAGACGGTTCATTTGCTTACCGCTCCCCACATCCCGGCGTATTTCTTTCAGTACACGTTTCTGGGCACCTGTCAGTTCGAAAGGCAAATTCTTGGCATAGAAAGTATTAAATATCTCTCCTACCGTTTCAAATACATATCCACGGTATTTCCGTTGCCTGTCTTTGGCATAGCGGAGAATATTCAGCTGTACATAAAAAAGTTCTTCAAATTTCAAGCGATATTGCGCTTTACGAAGCAATTCCGGATTTGCCGGAAAATGAATATTCACCAAAGCTTCCGTCAGTGGCATCAAATGATGTTCTGCCAATATAGCGGGAGAAAGCGTTTCGGGCAGCGGTTCGCGGAGTTGCTGCACTACGGCGCTCATCATCTTCTCAATTGCATGAGAATTGAGGGAACTCCGCTTCATTTTCTCCGTTGTATTATAATAAGGCTGCAATCCCATTGTCGAGAGCTTCAGTTCCGAAGCATTATCGATATCCGGATGAGCAATGTTGATCCGTCCGTTGAAGACGCTGGGTTTACCAAATACAATATATTCCTGATGTACCTTATACTTACCGACGAGAAATTTAATTCCCTGAAACCAGACTAAATCCACAATCCCCGTACCATCCGAGAAATGGGCAATCAGACGACGCTGCCTACCTTCTCCAATCGTCTCAAAGCCCAGGATTTCACCTTTCAGCTGGATATAAGGCATCGTACCGTCTATCTCATGGATATAATAGATACGGCTACGGTCTACATATTTATAGGGGAAATAATACAATAAGTCGTGAAGGGAATAGATATTCAATTCCTTATTGAGTACTGAGGCACGTTGCGGCCCTACACCCGACAGGTATTTTATGTCACGAGAAGCTAAATCAAACATGAATCCAACAAAGCAGCGGCTATTTTCAAATCAAAGGGAGTCGTAATTTTAATGTTTTCCCGATTACCTGCCGCGAGGTATACAGATACTCCCATCGCTTCCACTACCGAAGCGTCGTCCGTAAAGAAAGAAGTATAAGGTTGTTCATAGGCCTGTTTCAGTAAATCGGCATCAAACACCTGGGGGGTCTGTACCAATTTATACTCATCCCGGCTGACGGTCACGCTTTCTTCTCCTTTAAGATGGCGTACAGTCTCCACCACATCTATCACGGGAATCACCGCCTTTTTTTCGGCAGCCAATTCATAACAACGGGCTATGACTTCCTGGGAAACAAACGGGCGTACCCCATCATGGACACCAACCAATCCCGGAGTAGTAACATAAGCCAATCCATTCTTTACCGAATGGAAGCGAGTTTCACCTCCGTCCGCCACTGTATGCGGCAAAGAAAAAGAATGCTCCGCACATAGCTCTGTCCAATAAGACTGCTGGCTATGCGGGAGCACTAATATTATATGTATCTCCGGATTGTAGGCATAAAAGGCTTCCAAAGTACGCATCAAAACAGGTTTTCCACCTATAGGCAGAAACTGTTTGGGAAGTTCGCCTCCCATGCGCAACCCTTTACCACCGGCAACTATCAGAGCATACTCCATCAATTAAAAATTAAAAATGAAAGTTAGATGACGCACATTGCCTCTTTCAATTCCTGTACCTTCTCTTTTCCGAGCATCATATCTACAACCGTCAGAGCAAATTCCATCGCAGCACCCGGTCCTTTTCCGGTAATGATATTACCATCTCTTTCCACCGGAGCACCTGTACATTCAGCACCTTCCAGGTATTGCTCGAAGCCGGGATAGCAAGTTGCCTTGCGGCCTTTCAGCAAGCCAAGCTTACCCAATATCATAGGAGCGGCACAAATGGCAGCAATCGGTTTATTCTTTTCAGCAAAATCCAAGACCAGTTTCCGAAGTTCCGGGCACTTCTCCAAAGTAGCAGCTCCGGGCATTCCACCGGGTAAAAGAACTAAATCTGCGTCATAGAAATCACAGTTCACTACATTCTTATCGCAAAGCACCGGTACATCATGTGCACCTGTTACTATCTCATCGGGAGTCACCGTTATCATTTCCACGTTCAGCCCTGCACGTCTCATTACATCCACAGAGGTGAAAGCTTCCACTTCTTCAAATCCGTCTGCAAAAAAAACATAAACTGTACCCATAATTGTTCTCCTTATTATTTTAGTTTAAAGTAATATGTTATCGTTCCTGTCTGGTTATTCAAACCGCTTACAGCATTGAAACGCGCTTTCTTAGCAGCATCTTCAGCTGCCTTCCGCAAGGCAGAATTTATGGTATTGGTCTTCCGGTCAATACTGGTAGCAATAACATGTCCTGCCGGATTTACAGTAATAGAAACCACCACAATCCCTTCATCCTGCACATTATATGCCGGACGCGGCAAACCACCTTGTCCTATAGAACGTCCGCCGAGGTCAAAAGTTCCATAACCTCCCGTTCCGCTCGACGCACCTTCCGGCGCATTTCCGGTGGGACTTCCCTGGATACCTGTTCCCTCAGTCGTACCTTTGCTTCCCATTTGTGCTCCTTTTCCGAAGGCACCTGCCACCCTCTTACGGGCAGCCTCTTCCGCCTCCCTGCGTTCCCGCTCGGCTTTAGCTTCCGCCAACTTCCGGGCTTCTTCCGCTTTCTCGGCTTCCGTCTTCTCCGGTTTTTCCGGCTTCTTCTTTACTTCTTCCTTTTTAGGTTCCGCTTTAGGCTTGATAACAACGGTTTCTTCATCCTCCTGGGTAAGCATCTCCTGTTCTACCGTCTCCTGCACTTTAGGGGCAACGGTCTCAGGCATCACATCCACTTTCACCAGAGAGGGATCAGCACTTCCAAATGCATTGGGCACTTCACCCAGCATTACCGGCATACCGTCTTCATCCTGCTGCTCCGGCAAAGCGAAGCCAACCAGTATCAACAGGAGAATGAACGCTACATGTACCAGCAGCGCACCTACCATTCCTATATATTTGCCTTTCTTCTTCGGATCCACCATTGCCATTTACTATTTAACCATTTACAATGTACAATTTACCCATCGTACATTTATTTCCCTTCAGGCGGGCGTGTAGCCAGCACCATCTTGAACTTATTCTCATTGGCAATATTCAGCACTTTCACGATTTCCCTGTAAGGCACAGCTTCATCAGCATAAAGCGCCACATACATTTCCGGTTCTTTCGCAGCGCACGATTGCAGGAAAGGAGTCAATTCTTCCAAAGAAATCGCCTGCTCCTTATCATTTCCAAACGCCGCATAAAAATTCAGATCCTTATCTATAATCACTCGCGTCAAGGGCTTAGCCGACGTCTGCTGTTTTCCCTGCGGAAGCAACACCTTGATAGCGTTCGGCGAAACAACCGTAGACGTGATCATAAAAAAGATCAGCAACAGAAAGATGACGTCCGTCATGGATGCCATACTGAAATTGGGCGATATTTTAGCTCTACGTTGTAGCACGCTTTAATTTTTAATTATTAGTTATTAATTGATTATGCGGGTTCATTCAAGAGGTCCATGAATGCCATCGTTTTAGCCTCCATCTTATTCACCACGCCGTCTACCAGAGTCACGAGGTAGTTATAGGCAAACATCGCAATAATACCCACGATCAAACCACCTACCGTAGTGATCATAGCCTCGTAGATACCGCCCGAAAGCAATGTGATATCGATGTTGTTACCTGCATTAGCCATTTCGTAGAAAGCACGCACCATACCGGTCACCGTACCAAGGAAACCAATCATCGGCGCACCTCCGGAGATGGTTGCCATAATCGTCAATCCTTTTTCCAGTTTCGCTACCTCAATGTTTCCCACATTCTCAATCGCAGCCTGCACATCATTCACCGGACGTCCCAAACGGCTGATACCTTTTTCAATCATACGGGCAGCCGGAGTATTTACGCTGCGGCAATAAGCTATGGCAGCTTTTATTTCTCCATCCAGGATATAATCCTTTATCTTATCCATGAACATCGGATCCTCTTTGCCGGCCTTCCTGATCACATAGTTGCGTTCGAACAAGATGTAGAAGCAAAGAATGGACAGCAGTCCAAGAACGATCATAATCCAACCACCCTTGATAGCCATGCTCCATAAATTCATCTCTTCAGGACCAGCTACCGGAGTTAATACCGGATTGGCGCCCGCAATAGAATCGGTCAGCGCCGGAGCCACTTGGGCTAATAACAACATTGCATTCATCAACGAAGACAGTTTTTATATTCCTGAATGGTACGTTCCAATCCCAGATACAGAGCATCGCTTATCAGCGAGTGTCCGATAGAGACTTCATCCATCCATGGAATGTTTTGATATAAATAATTCAGATTCACCAAACTCAGGTCATGTCCGGCATTCAGACCCAGCCCCAGACTACGTGCCACTTTGGCGGCTTCTACAAAAGGCGCAACGGCTGCTTCCTTATTCTGCGGATAAGCGGTCGCATAGGGTTCGGTATAGAGTTCCACCCGGTCGGCACCAGCTTTGGCAGCATACTCTATCATCTCCGCATCCGCCGATACAAATACGGAAGTACGGATGCCTGCATCATTAAATGTTTCGAGTACTTCGGTCAGAAATTCCAAATTCTGCTTGGTATCCCAGCCTGCATTAGAAGTCAGCTGAGTCGGACTATCCGGAACCAGAGTCACCTGATGCGGCTTCACTTTCAATACCAGATCAATAAATTCGGGGGCAGGATATCCTTCGATATTAAATTCAGTACGAAGCAACGGGCGAAGATCATACACATCCCTCTGGCGTATATGACGTTCATCAGGGCGTGGATGTACGGTAATTCCTTCCGCACCAAAGCTTTCACAATCCAGTGCTACTTTCACCACATTAGGGACATCCCCTCCACGCGCATTACGCAACGTCGCAATCTTGTTTATGTTTACACTTAATCTAGTCATAATTCGGATCATAGTTTGCCGCAAATGTACAAATAATAGCGATACATTGGCAGCGTTCTGAGAAAAAAACGCCATATTTGCATTTCATTAAGAAAGTACAGACGATGAAATTTGCCATATTTGGAAATACTTACCAAGCAAAAAAATCAACACATGCGGAAACTTTATTTCGCTTGTTGGAGCGGTGTAATGCCCAGCTTTGCATTTGCAGGGAGTTCTATAACTTCCTGACTTCCGACCTGCACATGACTATCGCTTCCGCCGAACTCTTCGACGGAGACGATTTTACAGCAGATATGGTCATCAGTATCGGGGGCGACGGTACGTTCCTGAAAGCAGCCAGTCGGGTAGGCAAAAAGAATATTCCCATTCTGGGTATCAATACCGGCCGCCTCGGCTTCCTGGCAGACATTTCTCCGGAAGAGATGGAAGAGACTTTCGATGAGATTTATAATAACCACTATAAGGTGGAAGAACGTAGCGTATTGCAATTATATTGTGATGACAAAAAATTGATGGAATCGCCTTATGCACTCAATGAAATTGCTGTATTGAAACGTGATAGTTCTTCAATGATCAGCATTCATACTGCTATCAACGGTGCCCATCTCACCACTTATCAGGCTGACGGGTTGGTGGTATCCACCCCTACCGGTTCCACGGCTTATTCGTTGAGTGTCGGTGGTCCGGTTATCGTGCCTCATAGCAAAACGATTGCTATCACTCCGGTGGCTCCGCATAGTTTGAATGTCCGCCCTATCGTTATTTGTGATGATTGGGAAATCACTCTTGACGTAGAAAGCCGTAGCCACAGTTTCCTGGTTGCCATCGACGGTCGTAGTGAATCCTGCAAAGAAACAACCCGTCTGCGAATCTCACGGGCTGATTATAGCATTAAGGTAATCAAGCGCTTCAATCATGTGTTCTTTGATACACTTCGCAATAAATTGATGTGGGGGGCGGATGTAAGATAAAAAAGAGCCGCTATCCGAACTTCAACTTCTCGGATAACGGCTTCTCTTCGTCTATCAACTATACTTAAAATGTCATAGCCTGCCCTCCAATCACACCTGCGATGGCAGTAGCAACGGCAATAATCACTTTAAAAATCACCTTCCAATTCGTTTTCTTCATAGCGATTCTTTTGATTTTCATTCTCAACTTTTACTTTTCAGCTCTCCTTATCCGAGTGGATTCTCATCCAGTCCTCCATCGCCCGAGTTATCTCCCGATCCACCGTCCGAGCCGCCTCCCGCAGGAACGTTTGATAGACCTTTCAGATAATCGTCCAAACTGACCAGATCCAACTTTTCACCAGCACGCGTAGCAGTCTTGGTTATCTTCAACTCTTTATTGGCTTGAAAGAATATGCGAACGCTGTCCACGCTCTTGGCAGTCACATCTTCTGCCTTTTCCTCTCCTTTCGACTTAGCAGCCAGCAAAAACACACCCAACCCGGCAATATTCACTGTCTTACCTTCCAACAACTGCTCTTTCAATTTCTCCACAAAGTTCTGCATGGTACTCTTGATATCACCAATAGAGAGTGAAGAACGATCCTGCATCTTCTGAGCAATAAACACCAAATCTACAGTCTGTCCTAAAGTTATTAACTGCGGAAAATACTTTTTGGGAGAATTTTCAACCCGAGGGTCGGACGGTCTCTCCACCGTTCTAAAAATTACACTCATACTTTTTTCATTTAGAGATTTAAATTCTGTTTTAATTCACTCGTTGTGTTGATCAACGATACAAAGGTGAGGATAAAATCTCAAATGAGAAGAAGAAAAAAGCATGTCAGCGACGGTTTTTCTGAGAAAAGTTATAAACACATATAGAACAACGACTTATACGTTCATTCATTTTCCTATTCCATTCACTAATACATCCGGCGCCAGATACATAACGTAACTTAATTTTTCATCATCAGCAAAATTAATCAACGAAGGATAAGCCTAATGAGAGTGAAAGAACTTCTATCACACGTACCCGTCCCATCAAAGATTCTTCGATATTTTGAAGGATATACAGACTTGAACTACCGGAACAAAGAATACGCAAATTACCAAATTTATCAGTCAACAGTTTCAACATAGTAGAAATTCCCTGTATAAACTGAAATTCATCAAGCAGTAGCAAGCCATTTAATTCTGCATTCAGACAAATTTTCAGAATTCTCTCTTTATAACTACCTCTTGCTATCATAACAGATTCTTTTCCTGTGAAAAATAGTGTTTTTTTTGCGCATTGCCCAAAAATCCATTAATAAACTTTTCTATAGCTGTCGGACTTAAATCTATACATTCCCGTTTCTTTAGAAATTCTTCCAAGCACAATCCCCTTATTAATATTATTGTCAAATTGCTTTATCCAGGAAAAACTTTTTTTTTGCGCTAATCATAAGGCAACAGAAAACACCGCTGTTATCTGCTCATTGTTAACATCATGCAAAGCATCTCAAATTAATCCCAGAGAATGGCTTACCATATAATTACTTAGTCGCCGTATTATAAAAAGACAAGGGAAAAATCTAAAAGAGTTACTATCAAATTACTAGAAATTGTCCATTGCAATATTTTTGTCTTCCGTACAAAGATACATATTTCATTTAAATTACGTAAGTTTGATAAGAGTGCTTACACGTTATAATTACGTAGCAAAACTAGGAGTTTTCACGAAGCAAAACAAAACTCAGTATGATGAAGAGTTTCCAAACTCATAATTCGGCTCACCACCCAGTCTTGAATAATCCCTCCATTTTTTGTCGGATTTGTACATAGCATAGATTCTTAGCAGGCCAATCAAACAAATCAAAACGTGAATCATTAGAATCTCTTAAAAACTGTAACTGAACTTCCAACAGAATTCATTCAAAAATAATTAAAGGAAGCATTTATCAACTTACTTGTAAATAACTTCAATCCCTGTTCTACATTCACGCGCCCAAGATGAAAGCCAAATTCGATACGTCCCTAACAGCATGCTTTACCTCTTTCTTGATAGTAACTATATCACCTCTGCCTATAATCAAACCGAACTCCGTCGAACGCCACATCAACACAGATCCAGAACCTCATATTTTGAATGTTGGCTCTTGAATTCAGGGACTATATTCTTCATTATTTTTACAATTTGCATATCATCATTTTCATAGCTGTGTTCTACCAATTCTTCAATTGATTTGCAAACACTCACATAATCATACATCCTCACTTTGGCTATTTTAATTTTAGGATGGAATGTCGGCAATGTAGTTTCTTTATTATTCAATACTTCTTCGTACAATTTTTCTCCATCACGTAACCCGGTGAACTTAATATCTATATCTACTCCACTCAATTGAATCATCCGTCTAGCCAAATCTACAATTTTTACTGCTTTACCCATATCAAAGACAAAAATTTCACCTCCGTGTCCTTTAGTTCCGGCCTCCAATACAAGTTTACAGGCTTCTGGAATCAACATAAAGAAACGGACTATATTCGGATCGGTTACGGTGACAGGACCGCCATTCTTGATTTGTTCCTTAAATAGGGGAATTACAGAACCATTTGATCCCAGTACATTTCCGAAACGGGTAGTAATAAATTCCGTATCCCCATTCACCTTTCCATCCTTGATGGCCTTATCAAGACTTTGAACATAAATTTCACAGATACGTTTCGAACATCCCATTACATTTGTCGGATTAACAGCCTTATCTGTTGAAATCATGACAAATTTCTTCACCCCATATTTTACGGAAAGGTCTGCCACGATCCGGGTGCCATTTACATTATTCTGTATACCCTCTTGTGGATTATCCTCCATCATTGGGACATGCTTATATGCAGCTGCATGAAATACGTAATCCGGACAGTGTTGTCTAAATATATCTTCCATGCGAAATTGATTAGCGATGTCGCCAATCAGTGTATAAGCAAGAACATCTGGATAGCAACGTTTTATCATTAATCTTATATCATGCAGGGGCGTTTCAGCTTGATCTATCAATATCAACTCCGATGGGTTATAGATAGCTACTTGACGAACCATTTCGCTGCCTATACTGCCAGCCGCTCCTGTAATCAAAATTTTCTTTCCCTGTAACACGCGCCCTATGGATTCCATATCCACTTCTATTTTCTCTCGAGGCAATAAATCTTCAATCTCAATTTCTTTTAGTTGCGTATGATTAAACTCACTTTTCCCATCCCACTCTTGAACCTCCGGAACGATGAAAATCTTTATTCTGTTTTCAATAAGACGATTCACCATTTCTAAATTATTACGAAGAATTTCATTTTTCAATGGTGAAACAAAGAGTATGTTTGCATGCTTTTTCTTCATCTCAGAAACTAAATTCTTATCATTGGCATAAACAGACACTCCCAGTAGAGATTTATATCGAATATCTGATGCCTCAGATACAAATCCTGCAAGAATATATTTGGCCGGATCTTGATTCCGTATATTTTTTGCCAATCCGATACCTCCTTGCTTGACTCCGTAAATAAAGACGCGTTCTGGTTGCTCCTGATAGTAATTGGAATCATACAGATATTTTATTATTATACGGAGTGCCCACAAAAGCATGATGGAGAGGAATGCGGACAAAACAACATCGGTTATTTGCATAGTTGTCAGTATTGCTTTGTCGGAGAATATCATCCTAGCAATTATTATTAGACCTAACCCCAACATGACTGCAAACCCTGTACGTTGTAAATCAACAAAAGAAGAATATCGAAACACTCCCGAATATGTGTGAAATATCTTAAATCCAAGAACATAACACAATAAATACACAAGAAGTGTGCTAACCAATGAAGAGACATTAGATACTACATATAAAATTCCATAGTTCAGTGCAAGAACAATAAAAACAGACAGGATTACAGTCACGCAATCCAGTAGCAACACACACCAATAAGGTAATGCTTTTTGAGAAAAGCACCATTGAAAAAAATTAGTTAATTTCATGTCTATCATATTAAATAGCGCATAAGCACTATCATTTTTTCCATTAAATATCAGCAACTTAGTGCCATTTTTCATTTCAACATTTACATTTTTTTCGTCTAAAATATCTAAAGAACGTACGTTGAACAGTTTTTATTGCCATTCATAATTTCACAAAAGACATTTACCAGATAGTCCCTGACCATGCACCTTTGTAGTTTCTATTGCGGCAAGGTATATAGCGACTACATCCACTCCCTCCTCACTGTTATAAAACAAAGAATTCTTTCTGTTTACGATAAAGGCCTGAGATATGCTCAGCGTTCATCCAACCCAAGCATTAAGCATATAAGTGAGAGCTTTATCCATCAAGTCGTCATAATACAGACACTTTCTGTTCCTTATCATTTTTCCGATTCTGCCACGAAGAGAAGCTGGCATTTGGTCACATCAGCTCTTGACCGATGTTGTTTTATCTCGTCAGTATTCCGGTCGAACTTGATATTCTCAGCTTCAACCATATATAAAACCCAATCCGTTCTACAAACCTTGCAGCATCAGAATCCTTACTTATCTCTGTGGCATATTTGAACTTGACCTGATATGCATCCAGCAAAGTAAGACATAAAAAACAACAAGAAAATCCAATAAACATCAAAAGAGTAAGAGTGTCATGCAGTAAAATTATCGTATCCGAAAACACCCATGTATTTTCACCGAGCCCTAATTTGAGTGCTTACCCATTACTGGTAAAATGATTGCCTACTGCCGAATCCCGCCCCATATCACTCAAGTTCAACACTCGCTATCCTCGGTTCAAAGCAGCAGGCCGGACGAACACAGACTATCCTAACACCACTTGCACGCTGTGGACCAACCTTCATAAAAGTCGCAATCACACTCGTCTTACCATGAAGACCGAGAGGTCCAATATTTGCTTCATTCACACGCCTCGTAATTTCCTGTTCCATCTCGCTTTGAAGATCATATCTACCATCCACTTGAGCCTGAAGCATCATAGATGTAGCTTCAAAATGGCTTCTTCCAACACCTACAGCTAATGTACACGGTGAACATCCGAGCTGAGCAACACCTTCCGTCGCCCAATTCACGATTTCATCCAACACTACCTGCATATTGTGCTTATGGAATACACGATAGGTTTTTGCTCGGATAGCAGGGCCGCCACCGAACATCAGAATGTGCAGTCTGATAACATTGTCTTGACAACGTCGGATTAGTACCGGGGCTGGTTCCACCGCAGCACTGTCAGGATTCAGCCCACCGGACTGGTCAATTCTACGACAGTCATCCCCCATAATGCTCATTGGCCGCCCGGGAAGCTTACGCAGACCTTTCGCAATTCCTTCTCTAATAGCATCCAGCATCCGACCGGTCACTGCCGCATCCTGACCAATCTCCAGTACCATGTGCGGAATACCAGTATCATCACAGAGCGGGCTATGATTCCTCTCCGCAACTTCCGCATTTGCAAGCACAGTCTCCAAAACCCACTTAGCTTTCTCGTTATCTTCCGATGCCATTACTCTTTTATAGGCTTCCTTCTTATCCTCTCGAAAAGTGGAACCTGCCTTTACAAGAGTATCGCAAACAAGCGAAACAATTTTCTCATAATTCTTATTCATAGATACTCCTCCCATGTGCAGCTGCGATAATAGCCGGATATTGTACTATCTTCAGTTGATATAACGCTTCCATACCAAGTTCCGGGAAAGCCACTAGTTTCTGTTCGATAGTTTTATTAGCAAGCAAAGCCGTCACCGGTGGAATAACCGCATAAACAGCATTATGCTTATCCAGAGCCTCCACGGTTTCTTTATTGATCGCCCCTTTTCCAAGATGTAACTTGATACCCGCTTTACTCAATGGCTCCATACTGCTCTCAATCTCCAGTTTATTGCTGGATGTAGGTCCCACACCGGCAGGGCTGACCGCAGTATGAAAGACGACATTCCCCAGCAGAGAAATACCAAGCTCATCTATTTTACCCTCTTTTACCATTTTCAGTAGCTTAGGAAGTACAGCATCACGGCCACAAAGAATATAACCGGTAATACTAACGGTATCTCCGACTAGCAGACTCGCCACTACTTCTTCTGTAATTGGCGTATGTATTTCAACACTCATGATATTCTTTCTGTCAGATTATTCATTTACAGCAAACAACTTAACAAAAGCACCTTCATTCTCAATAACGCTAAATGCACGTGCCCTGTTGTAAACCTTCTTCGCCCAATTGGTGTGTGGCTTGATTTCATTCATCTTATTGCCACCAGCCCCCTTTACCACACCACCGCCTGTACCAAGAATCTGACAAGCGTCGTCATACTCCTCCTTTGTAACCGCCATCAGGGCATTGACAAACTTCACATGAGAGGGATGGATGACAGTACGTCCAACAAATCCATTCGCTTTATCCTGAATAACCTCCCGGAGCAGTCCATCAATTTCATTATTTACGATGGGGAGTCGCTTCATCAGATAATCTTCAATACCATGGTGCGGAAGCTCCTCAAACATCAATTCTTTTGGAGCGCGGAAATACTCCCATACTGGACCAGAAATTACATAATCATTGTCACGTCCGCAAATGTTGATGATATCCGACAAGCACTCACGCACCGTCATTATATCGTAAATCGAATAATCGACACCACGGCGCACACCAAATACAGAGCTAAAATCCGTTCCTCCGACACGAACCTGTAGCACCAAATCACGATATTTGTCCAGAATCTTTTTAATACCCACCAACTCAACCATACGGGTTTCTTTATAAGCAACCTCTGCATCCTCAATAATCGGCATACCATAGAGAATCTCACCAAAGCGGTCATTCAGATCTTGTAAATATGCATAATATTCATAGCCATTCTCTGCATTAAATTTTGGAAAGTTAATGCCACACAAAGACTTAACCTCCTGTTTCGTCAGTCTTTCTCCAAATGCCTTGAACTGAGCAAGGTTACGGATACGAACAAAAATCAGCGGAACCTTATCGGCATCCAACGCTCCGTTTTCCACAGCTTCCGTTACTGTTGCCAACAGATGATGAACGTTCTCCATAGCTTCCGGAACTTTTTCTTCCGGACAAGCATCCTCAAAACAGAGAACTATGGTTGTCAGTCCAGGTATTGAGTTATTCAATATTTTTGGAGTGAAATCCTTAAAACCAGGCATATACATAGTTGCGCCAAGACAATACTGAAGCAACTCACGATCAGTATACTTATTAAAATGTTCAGGCTCCACTACAAACTTGAAACCTGGATTATACATATGATGTCTCATTATTACTTTCTTTTATTACTATCTACCAGAATAATATCCTGACATAGATTTTATTTATCAAACAATATTTTCCAATTTCCCTATTCATCTGAACTTCAATCTTAATTTTAAAGCAGACTGCCTCTCGGAGACCAGACCGCTTCCGGATAATACTCATCGATCATGCGCTTCACAAGGCTGCACTGTTTTGCACGCTTACGTGCATCTTCCTCGGTGCTGTTCCAACTGTGGGTCGCAGCCACGGAACCGCCGGTCTTAAGGTAAATTGGTGCGGCAATGCGGATCATTTCCGGTACTTCGTAGTGACGAATAAAACCACCTGTGGACTTCGGATTTTCAGTATGGATATCAACTGGACAGTCCACCGCCTGGCGCATAGCCGCCAGCATCTGGAGCTGGATGTCACGGACAGGATTTATAGAGTCTGCACCAATACTCTCCAATAGCTTTGCAGAACAGGGATTTCCGTGTCCCGCATGGGCGGATACCTTAAAGTGACAGTCCGTAGGAATCTCTCCTGCTTTGCGCATTTCGTTCAATGCCCACAGACATCCTTCGTCATATACAAGGAAGCCGCGGCATCCAAGATGAGCGGCACGTTTCACATCCTCAATAGCACGGACAATCTGCTCCTGCCCACGCAGACGATACCCCATGCGCACACCTTCCTCCGTATGTACCGATGCAGATGTATCTGTGGTTGCACGTGGACCGATGGCAAGAATAAGATCGGTTTGCCATTTGTGGGCAAGCTCCATCATCTTACTGATTTCCTCATCTGTCAAACGCATAATACCCTGAGTCTGTGTTACACGATGCAGATACAGACCATACCCATCCATTGCTTCCAAAAGAGCCTGCATAACCTTTGGCCCTTGAATTCCAGGGACTTCAAAGCGGTACTGTCCGCCATCAGCGAATCGTTTTTCAGAAGTCGGCAAATCGTATGCATCTCCTCTTGGAAGACCAACTGACTGTAGAAATTCTCTTGTTTTCTTTATACTGTTCATGATCATATTCCTTTCTTCCGATTAATACGGAACTTTGTTTTGTTATCCATTATAATTCTTGATTCGTTCAGGTCATCTATCAAAGCATCAATCACTTCTCGGTGGTCGAATATAACCGGCGGTAATTTTCTGCTCAAACCTTTATGAATTCGACAGTCAATGAAAGATGCTTTACCACAATCACGTAGAACTTCCAAAGCCTCCACCAATTCTACTTCCGTTGTTACAGGATGCCCAACCGTCGCATAATCGCATGCTTCCGCTATTTTTGTAAAGTCTACCTTATGACCAGCGGATGGTTGCCCACCCACAGATTCATGCGATCCATTGTTCAAAACAACATGCATGAAGTTTGGAGCATCAAGCTTGCTGACCATTGTCATCGCACCCATATGCATCATGCAGGCACTATCACCATCCAAGGCAACAACTTTCCGTTCAGTTTTTTCCAATGCAATCCCAAGCGCAACAGAACTTGCGTGCCCCATAGAACCAACATTCAGAAAGTCATGTGCCTTTGTTTCGCCTCTCTTTTCCCTCAAGAAAAATAACTCCCTTGTTGCTCTTCCTGTCGTTGCGGAATAGATGGTGTCTCCCGGCATGTTGTTCAAAATAACTTCCATAGCCTCTTCCCGACTCATCGGATAAGTACAATCCACGTTGTTCGGCTTATCATTCGCCGCCATGACCCCCTTCGGTGCGATTAAACCGTAAGGCTGTCGGTTTTCTTTGCAATACTTGACCGCTTTCTCCACAACATTAGCAAACTTCTCATCCTCATCCTCAAGGATGGTGTAGGGAATATGCATAATTTCTAACAGCCCAGGTGTAATCTCCCCCTGTAGTTTATGCTGTGGATGATTCGGCTCAGTATTTCCCTGCCCACGCCAACCGACGAGTAAAAGCATGGGAACAGCAAACACATCCTTATCCACAAGACTTACCAGAGGATTCACCGTATTTCCCAGCCCACTATTCTGCATATAGACCAGAGAAATCTCTTTGCTTGCGAAATAATGCCCTGAGGCAATACCTATCGCATTCCCTTCATTAGCGGTAATAATATTTCTACTTCCACAGTTATCCAGGGCATAGTTGCAGAAACCATTCAGATAAGAATCCGGTACCCCCGTGAAGAATGTAACACCGTGCTTTGCCAGTTCTTCAAATACTCTTTTTTGATTCAACATTATTTCTTCTCTCCTCCTACAGAGCCTTTACTTTTATACAAAGTGAAATATTCGGGACTGTCCGCCTTACAGCACCACCATGCTTTTTCAAAAGCATCTACAATAGAATCCGGCAAGGAACCCGCTTTCACCGTTTCCAAATTCTGCTTCAAATGATTCAGCTTAGATGCACCTATAATAATCGCATCTCCACGTTCTGCATTCAACATAGAATGATAAACAAGCCAACGATAAGTTGCTTCGATAATAGTAATGCCCTCTTTTTCGCAGGATGATTTGATAATTTCCACAGCATCAAAATAGCTCTTTTTCCAATAACGCCTCTGATAATTCGGACGGTGTGTGAAGCGCCCATCTGTCGGGGCATCTTCATATCTTCCATAACGTCCCGTGAGCAATCCACCTGCCATCGGATTATAAGCATAGAAACGCATTCCAAAATGATTCAGACATGCATTCAACTCAGTTTCCGCTTTTTTGGTCAAAGGATTGTAAATACCCTCAAACACTGTTGGCAATACCCAACTGTTTCTATGACATATATGCCATACATCCGCTACCATCCATGCAGGGAAATTGGAAAGCCCCAACTCTCTGAATTTTCCTTCTTGATAAAGATTGTTGCAAACTTCTAAAACGCTTTCCACTGGTGTTGCAGGATCGGGAAAATGAAGATAAAAAGTATCTACTGTAGAAACCCCTAACCTTTTTAACGACTCGTTTAGTTGAGAATAGGCGGCTTCTCCGTCCAACTTATCAGTAATCCGAGGATTCACTTTTGTTGAAATTTTATAAGGATGATGAAGCTTCGGCAAAACCTCTCCCAGCAGTTTTTCACTGTCTCCTTCGTTGTAGACATATGCTGTATCCAGTTCCTCATATCCAGCATCTAAAAACATCTCTACAAACTCGCTCACACTCGGAGCAAAAACGGACTCTCCGAATGTCATTGTCCCAAGTACTAACTTCATCTTATAACTCCTCCTATAATTTCCATAACCTTCCGAATTTTCGCGTTTTCTGCATAAACCAATTGATAAATTTCGTCTCCATGTGCCTGATGAGCATACGTCATCAGGCTGTCATATCTATCCTTGAACTCCGCTTCATCCAGCGGATTCTCTGGTTCACCTTTCGGAAAATCCACACGCTCTACCAAAACGCTTCCATCCGTCTTTGTAATGTGAACAATCGCTGCCTGAACACCAGGGAACATTACACTCAGCTCATCGTCCGATTCGACATGGATTTTCTTCGTTAGGTTAAGTCTCTTCTCTTCTCTAACACTTTCCTCACTAAACTCCTGTAAACCAGCTTTTCCATAGATAAGTCCTGTTGCGGTCGCATAGGGAATGCTCATCTTAGCAGAATAGGAACCGGGAATATCGGTATGGTCATGCCCTGCAACTGCGAGAGAATAAGTTTTAATATCAATATGTTCTATATCCTCTATCCGTACCTGTTCCCTAAGATGGATTGCAGCTTCCACCGATGGATGTGTATAACGGCAACTTGCATAAGGCTTAGTGTAAGTTTTCATTATGGCATAAGTTCCATTCAGTAATACCGATTTCAATTCAACCTCATCCTTACCTGTCATCATTTTAACAAACCCACGTCCACCTAATGGATCATGATGACCTTTGAAGCCGGATTTAGCCAACTGAATACTTGTTAGTGCAAGTAATGCTGTCTTTGCAACATTATACGGTTTCAGTTCTGATCCATCATCCAGTACCTTGAGCATACCGTTTGCAGATACACATGCCACCGCAAACGCCTGAAATCGTTCTTCTTCTGTAAAGTTAAGCATATAACTAGCTGCTATCGTAGCACCGAGCACACCGCAGGTCCCTGTCGCATGATAGCCCATTATTTTATGTTCAGGCTGAATAGAAACCGCCATCGTGTAGGAAGTTTCATACCCAATCACAGCCGCTTTTAGCACATCTTCGACTCCAAGATCATATCGTTCAGCCAGCGGGAGCAATAATGAAAAAATTGGAGAACCGAGGTGAATGATGCCGGAATTGGTACCATCATCGAAGTCCAAAGCATGGCTATTCAGACCATTGAGAAATACAGCCTCTTTCAATGCAAGCCTCTTCCCTGTACCAATCGCATTGAATTCTCCGAGCTCCGGCATAGCAAACCCCATGTAATTATCGATTTTCTCTTTTTGGAAAACCGCTCCAGCAGAACTGACCGCAAGATAATCTAATAAAGACTGCTTAGCTCTTCTCAAGACATACTCTGGTATTTCCCTTTTTTGTACTTCATCAATTACTTTTAAAAATTCAACACTTTGGTTCATTCATCCCCTCCTGTATTCTTTATCGCTCCAAATAGTACCTGTGTAATTACATTACGTATCATTTGACAATTCATTTCAACCATTTTTATTTTTTTTAAATCAACATACAATATCATACATATTTTGCACACATTAGCGTAAGCTAAATTATAGTAGATTTTCAAAGCATTACTACTTGATAAAACGAATAATATCATGCCGTATTAGATCTTCTCCCTTGGCATCAATTATCTTTACTTTTTCGCCAGCAAGTCTGTGTTTTTTTTCTAATTCTGCAAAACTATCTGCCTCAACTGAAAAATAGGCTGCCCTATCTCCACTACAAGATATATTACCAAATTCATAACCTATTGGTTTATATATATCATAATCGCTTACAACTCCCTCTTCCAAGAGTTCTTCAAATCCCTCATAATGATCAATAATCCCTGATTTACAGTATAAAAACTCATCTATAACATATCGATTATAATTAAACTCTTTAACATGCGGTTTTTCGCCACATGTTAAATCTACCACAGCCTTGACCACATCAAACCCAGACACTTTCGGTAATAAACGATATTTTATTCCGCCACCTGTACGAGCGCAGAATTCAATAACACTGATTTTATCTTCATTCACTTTCATCTGTATCAGCATTGGAGTATCTTTTAATCCAAATGATGTTGCTATTTTTTGTGCTACATTCTTAATGTTTAAAATCATCTCATCAGAAATTGGAGCCGGATATCTTCCTCTACATATTACAAATCCATCCATTTCCGGAATTTTATCTAAGACCCTAATACAAAGCACATGAACTATTCCGTTTTCTACATAGATATCTACACTAAATTCATCGCCATCTACATATTCTTCAATAATGGCCGTTTTAGTTCTACTGATTTTCACAGCCGTTTGAAATGCATCTTTTAATTCATCTATATTTTCAACACGTTTAACCCCTCTTGAGCTATATGAATCGACAGGTTTCACTATAAGTGGATACTGCATATCACGAATTTTCTCAGCGTCAAATTCAGCTACAACAATATATTTAGAAGTTGGAACATTATTTTCTACGAAAATCCGCTTCATATATTCTTTACTGGAAACATTCTTAGCTGTTTGATAATCAATATAACAAGGGAGTTCAAGTTCTTCGCAAACTTGTGCAACAACAAGTAATACTTGATCTGCACACACCGATATTACAAAATCAACTTTTTCATTGACTGCCACCTTACGTATCTCATCTACATCTAGTGTAGAAATCGGGTAAAATTTATCTGCATACTTTACTGCAACTGCTTTATCATTTCGATCTACTAGCAAAACTGTATATCCCCTGCTTTTCAATTCTTTTACCAATGCAGCTTGCGGAGCTCCGCCTGCAATCACAAGTGCTTTCATTATTTCTTTTTCCTTTCTCCGTTTATTAGCTTCTTTTACAAACTTTTTTTACTGCGTCAAGAAGCGTTTTTCTATATTTCAAAATTATAAAAATCGAAACAACAGCTATTGTTCCAACAACGATATATCTCATAAGTGTATACGTATATAGTATAGAGGAAAAAAAGGCCAAAACACCCGTTGACATTATCACCGCCACTGTTCCTTTAATATTAATTGCTACACAATGACTAGTTTTCCTCACTAAAATATAATTGAGTACAAATAACACACCAAAGGTCACTACATTTATAGTCGGGAGTATGTCTATTCCATACTTTGGCATCAGTACAATTTTCCCAACTATACTAATTACCGCTACAGTAGCAGTAAAAATTGCGGTCTTTACAATTTTCTTTTCATATGTCAATATCACTGTAAACAAAGAGGTAATTGCTTGAATAAATACAGCCACTACTAAAAAAGGAATTAATGGAGTGGCAGATGCATATTTTGCTCCCCCTAAAATCCATACAATTTCTGGAGCAAATAAAATAGTCCCAATTGCAACCACAGCTAATCCTGAAATATAGAACATGGAGTCATGATATAATTTTTTTCCATTTCCTTGTTGCAAATTATCCATTACCCATGTTGTCACAGCACCCGTAAGCGCTTCAAAAAGTACAGTCAATATATGAAGTACACTGGTTGCTATACTTACAACAGCCGCAGCTTGTGCCCCCTGTACACTTTTTGTAACGATAACATTTGTGGATATTAACAGATATGCTGTAAAGAAATGTACAAACAATGGAAGTGACAATTTAAATGCATATTTTAAATGTTCAATTTTAAATATTACTCTTTTTTTTAAAAGAATCAATACACAAAATAAATTAATCAATATAATTGGTACATATGTACCATAAATACGTCCTGATAATCGATATTCTACAGGTAGTAAACCAACTAAAATTACTGCGATGACCGTAGGAATTATTAAATTTATCAGCGAAATACACACTACTGATTTATAGCGATACATAGTCCGCTCTCTAGCAAGATAAATCTGTTTTCCGGCCTGAAACATAAGAACAACAAATAAAATGTGAATATAATGTATCGGAATAGAAACTATCTCATAAATCCACTCTCCACTGATTAAAAACAAACCATAGAAAATTACCGCTAGCCCACAACTAGCAATGGTAACAGAAGAGTTATACTGATCAAATTCATCTGTATAGTCATAGTATGCCCTAGGAAGGGTATTAAACATTTCTAAACTAGTAACAATAAATAATGTTGTAAGCCAACTGGCAAAATTCATAAATTCCCCATAGTCACTTTCACTCATCATTCTTGAAAATAATGGAGTTGTGATAAAGGATAAACTTTTTGCCAAAAAAGTACTTACTACATACCAAAAACCAACTTTCACAGCAAGCGAAGTACTACCTCGCTTTACATTTGCTTCCAACGTATTTTACCTCCTGTTGTAAATTTCTCATTGTACCCCATCATTAAAATAATTACATAGTATAGCATATAGAATATGCCATGTGTATGCGCACTAAAAAATGAAACGAACACGATGACTACTGCAATCCATTTATATGGGACTTTCTGGCATATAGCATTTTTAACATAGAACGCATACGACAAAAAAGTACCAATAATTCCAAATTTATAAAGTGTAGCCACAAAACCTGCCATATTAAATTGAATCCCTACGGTAGTACTAGTAACTCCAATCAAAAGCTTCACACCAGTCAAATTTGCTATCAAATTAAATCCCTGTGCTGTCCGTCCTTCAATTGCATTACTACCACCGCTTTCTCCCACGAATATCCTAACAATACTATCTCGAAAAAAAGGTACCGTGAAACACAATACGATAAATACAATGCAAAATGTAATTAGCATTATTAAATTCTTTATTCGAAAAACATTTTTCAACTTTATGTTATTCAACTTTCCACTATTAAAACCCAAATATAATATCCAAGCAAAACAACTAACTCCAATCCCCATACCTGATGTCGTCAAAAAAAGACCCACGGTAAGCAGAATTGCTATTTTTCTCCTCCAGTTATCTATATTTGGTGATAAAAGAAACACAAAAAGAATAGGAAACACATATAAAAACATATGTGATGGCTCTAAGAAAAAAGCAGATGGCCTATACAACTCCGAACGTATCCCATTAATTCCAACCTGTCCGGTTTCAGCTCCTGCAATCCATTGACTGCTTTCTGGCAACAATAATGATACAGGTACAAGTTTTAAATGAAATCCAAAAATATAATGGCACACATATTGTACAATTATTAAAATACTAGCAACTTGAGCAATCCTTGATGCAGATTTAAATACACTTTTCAAATTAATTACACCTTCTGATATTGCAAAGTAATATATAACAATAACAATCGCCTGTGCTATTCCCATAAAATTCACTTCATGTATAAAGGCCTTATATAAGCTAAAAAGCACTAACGGAAATATTATTTTTTCAACACTTATTTTCTCATTTTGTAGTTTAGCCAACAAGCCTAATACTATATACGGTAATCCCAAAACTAAAACACTGATACCTGCATTACCCAAAAAACCTTTATAGTGTTGCAAAATCAAAGAAAATGCTATTAAAAACGAGAAAAAGCCATCAACACATCCACCTTCTTTCTTACCATAAAAATTAATTTTCGCCAGTGTAGTATTACATCTCCTTTTTCCTGTAATTCCATACTTCATATATCTTTCACCTTATCGAAATACTAGAAAATATTTAGATTTCTTCTTTTCCATCTTCCAAAATTTCATTCTCGTTATTTGGAACATAATGCATAGAAAAACGATCTACTCCTCGATATTCTGATTTCACACCTGTTCCGTCTCTTTTCAAAACAATCAAAACTGTTTCCAATATTATTTTAATGTCCAGTAATATGTTAAACCGTTTTACATACTCAATATCGTATTTTATACGCTTCGGCCAGCTAATATTATTACGTCCCTTTACCTGTGCCAATCCCGTAATCCCTGGTCTCATTTCAAACCTACGAACTTCTTCACCTTCACATCTTGGAGCTTGATAGTCTAACATAGGTCTCGGCCCAACTATACTCATTGTTCCATTCAGTATATTAAACAGTTGTGGTAACTCGTCGAGGCTTGTATTTCTCAAAAATTTTCCAACTTTTGTTATTCGATTTTCCGACATAATTTCATTTCCGCTTTTATCGTATCTTTCGACAATCATTGTCCGGAATTTATACATTGTATATGATTTACAATTTATACCTATCCGTTTTTGCCTGAATAACGCCGGTCCTTTCGAAGTCAATCGGATCACAATTGGAACAATTATAAAAACTGGAATAATCATGAACAAAGCAATAGCAATCAAACTTGCTACAACATCAAAAAATCTTTTTAAAATCAAATTAATTTCTCTCATAATTAATAAACCTCTTTTTGTAAAATCCCCTATTTACTTTTTCTAGTATCCTAAAATTTAAATCAAAGCTCCTAACTTTTATCATTTTTTTATTTTACTAATTTTCAATATTTCACTTACTCAAAACAACTTCTAACAATCTCTATCACCACTCCTTGTTGTTCCATCGTCATTTTATTATCACTCGGCAAACACAATCCTCTCTGAAAAATATCCATGCCAACATCAAGAGGTTTTCCATCCTTTCCTCGAACTCCTCCATTTATATATGCATTAGTCTTAGCACGTCCATTACCCTCTCTGGTTACAAATCCATTCATCCGATAAATAGGTTGCATATGCATAGGTTTCCATATAGGACGCCCCTCCGCATTATGTTGCGCTAGTTTTTCTAAGATCTCAGTCGGACAACTTTTACCGGATTCACTGATATATAAAGCCTCACACTCCCCGCGTACTTGTTTACAGACAGCATCCTCATCAATCAATAAGCAAGACAACCAATAATTGGGTTCAGAATGTTTTGCATCAAATGGATTCATTGTAACCGGAAGATCTTTGAATCCCGATTTATATCTTTCATAAATAGCCTTTTTTTGAGCGATATGTTCCTCCAGATAAGGGAATTGCCCTCTTACTACCCCTGCAATCACGTTACTCATGCGATAATTATACCCCAGTTCTTCATGCTGATACCACGGGGCATTCTCACGAGATTGTGTAGACCACTTACGTACTTTATTGGCAGCTTCCAAATCATCTGTTAATAACATTCCTCCAGAAGATCCCGTAATAATTTTATTTCCATTAAAAGATATCGCATTATAACTACCAAAGGTTCCGGTTTGCACACCTTTATAAGAAGCCCCCAGTGACTCTGCCGCATCCTCTATGACAATTGCATTATGCCTCCGACAAATTGCTTGGATCTCTTCAATTTTACCCGGTGTTCCATATAGATGAGCGACTACAACGACCTTCACATCCGGATAAATTTCAAAAGCTTTCTCTAAAGCGATAGGATCCATGTTCCAAGTATCATATTCCGTGTCAATAAACACGGGGATTCCTCCCTCATAAACAACAGGATTTACAGTCGCATCAAAAGTCATATCCGAACAAAAGACCTTATCTCCAGACTTTACTCCAGCTAACCGAACTGCCATATGCAAAGCCGCTGTCCCTGCAGACAAAGCAACTGCATACCGGCAGCCTATCTTTTCACAAGCTAAACGTTCTACTTCATTGATATTCTTACCTACGGTAGACATCCAATTACTCTCATATGCTTCTGTTATATATTTGATTTCATCTCCATGCATTGTAGGAGAACTCAACCATATTTTAGATGCAAACGGTGCTATCTGTTTTAGTTTGCAGTCTTGATTCTCTCTCTTCATATCTAATATTATTTTTCATTTTTATTTTTCTTATTCTCCGCCTCAAAACCATACCCATAGCCGTAGCCATAGCCATAATGTTTGCCATAGCCATAACCGTATTTCTTACCATAACCGTAGCCATAGGTGTTCCTACGTTTGCTTAAATCAACCCCATTAATTACAACTGCCAACTTATCAAACTTATGCTCGTCTCTAAGAACATTGATATAGCAAAAGGCTGCTTTCGGGGTCACATCCGCACGACAAACATAAATACACATATCAGCTACACGGCTTATTATGGTCGTATCAGTTACTAGACCGATTGGAGCCGTATCCAATAACACATAGTCATAACGGGCTTTCAATAGTTCCACCGCCTTCTCTAATGTATCACGGGCTACCAACTCCGTCGGGTTTGGGGGGATTGTTCCACCTAAGAGGATATCTAAGTTAGGACTAATGCCGGAAGGCTGCACAAACTCGAAAAGATCCTTATCTTCCGGATTCATCAGATAATTAGATATTCCTTCCTGCCGTTTCGATAAATCAAATACTCTATTCAAACCGGACTTGCGGATATCCATGCCAACCACTACCACTTTCTTACCCAAATAAGCCAAACTAACAGCAAGATTTCCAGTCAGAAAAGATTTACCCTCTCCGGGCTGTGTGGAGGAGAACAATATGACTTTTTGCTCTTTCCGTAGCATAAAAAGTAAATTGGTTCGCAATCCCCGGAAGGTCTCTTCCATCATATCATTCTTATTCTCACGCACTACAATCATCCCTTTATCGGAGGACTTATGACCACACAATGGCAATTCGCCCAAAATCGGTACATTCGTCAATAGTTCCACATCACTCCGGTTCTCTATTTTATACTTCAGTAATTCCACAATAAAGATGATTCCTACCGGAATAAACAGACCTACCACCAAAGCTACCAATAAAAAGATAATCTTCTTCGGAGCAACTGGATCCTTCCCGGGTAGCGGTTCCTCTACAATACGACCATTATTAGCCGTCGACGCCAACGTAATCGCATTTTCTTCCCGCTTCTGCAACAGCATGATATATAAAGTTGCCTTGATTTCTTGTTGGCGAGAAATAGTCATGAACTCTTTCTCTTGTTTTGGAGCGTCGCTAATCCGACCCTCAAATTTATTGGCTTGACGCCCAATATCTTTCTGGGCAATTTGCAATCCTCGCAAAACGCTATTCACAGCTGTTTCCACATTGTGCCTCATCGCCTCAATGCCCGTATTCATGTTTATCACCGCTGGGTTATTTTCTGAAGAGGTGCGTAACAAACGCTTACGCTCGATAATCATCGTATTGTATTGCTCAATCACCCTAGATAGATTTTGATCCTGCAATCCTACGTTTGCCGGAATTACCTCCTCCCTATTAACCGGATCGTTGATATAGGTACGCAGAAATTGAACCAAACTGATCTGCGTAGCGTTCTCCGTACGCTGCTGCTCATACTTGGAACTCTCTTGTAAGGCCAAACGGGCATCGCTTGTCAAATCTGTCAGACCGGATCGTTGCTTGAAATCCGCCAGCTCACTCTCCGCCGTGCCCAACTCATTGTTAATGATACCAATGCGTTCTTCGATGAACTCAGCGGTTTTCTGGGCCACCTCATTCTTCTCGTCGTTTGCATCTTGATTGTAGAACGCCACCAAACGATTAACAAAATCCACACCACGCTCCTTTACCGTATTATTCACGCTGATCTTCGCTATAGTCGTGGTCTGGGAAGAAGCCGCCACACTCAAATTTTTCATGTATTCATCGGCGGTCTCTGTCGGTGTATTTATAGTAACACGTAAGACGATTTCCTCTTCTTCCATCTGCAAGGTATCACCTTTTGTAAAGCTCAAAATGCCTACAGGGGTTGGCAGCACCGCCGGCAATTGATCAAATGCCCGCTCCATTTCACACTCTTCCTCGTCTTGCACATATTTAGCTTTAACTGATAATTTCCCCGCTTTTGTAAAAATTAGATCCAGTTTAATCGGCTCTTCTAATTTTTCGGCTTCTTCCGGTGTCATATAAATCCGCACCGGACTATTCTTATAAAGAGGCATCGCATAACCAAATGCTCGCTTTTCCGCTACGCTAACATATAAATTCAAGTCATTCACGACTTTTTTTATCAAAGTACGGGATTTCAAGATTTCCACCTCGTTATCAAAGTTATTTGTCATGGAAAACATTCCCAAATCTTGAATAGCCGCTAATGGATTATTGCTCGAACCATTTCGCTTATCCTCCTCCTTTATCAATACGGAACTGGAAATGTTATATACAGGCGTTTGATAACGAAGAAACAGGTAAGTAGCGATACAACATATCAATATACTAGCAACAAACCAACGCCAATAAAAAAGATATTTGAATAAAAGAGCAACTAAATCGATCTCTTGTCCTTCGTTCTCCAAGCTCCTATTATTATTTATCTGTTCGTCTATCATCTCTCTTAATTTTTAACTTTCAATTCTCAACTTTCATTTATTTAAGTATGTTCACTAATAAACCGGCGATAGATACCAGAATCGAGAGCGAGCTCACCCAAAGAGTCGTGCTATTGCCGATATCAGAGTTTTTCGCCTTTGTCTTGTTCGGGGTTACGTAAATAATATCGTTTTGTTTCAGGTAATAATACGGAGAAGTCACAATTCCTGCATTGTTCAAATCCAGAGTAATAATTTCACGCTTGCCGTTTACATCTTCACGGATCAACTTAACGTTATCACGGACACCGTAAATCGTCATGTCGCCTGCCATCGCCAAAGCCTCCAACACATTCACCTTCTCGTTACCAATCGTGAAGCTGCCCGGACGGGCCACCTCACCCAACACTGAGATCTTGTAATTAGCCATACGAACCGTAACGATAGGAGTTTCCTTCAAATAAGGTTTCAAACGTTCACGAATCAACTCCTCTGCCTCGTTCTTTGTGAGACCACCCACCGCCAAGCGACCGATAACGGGGAAATCGATTTCACCCTTATTATTCACCAAATATTGTTGCATGGTCGGTTGCGTAGTCGTACTTATATTTGTCAAGGCTGCATTAATAGGAGTCTGTACCGTCAAATTGAACGGGGTTGCAGATTTCGGATCTGTAGTATTAACCGTAATGCTCAACAAGTCTTTCGGCATGATTTTTGCGTCATACAAAGGAAGTATCTCCTCAGAATCGTTCACTGCCTCTGGATTTTGGAGGTAAGGTACATTCTTATAAGAGGTACAACTTGCTACCACCAGAGGTAGAGCCAATAAAAGTAATAATCTTTTAATTTTCATATTATTTTGTTATCGTTTTTATTTTATTGAATACATAAGATACCGATTTAACGAATATCGGATAAGCGGACCATGAAAGTAGAACAAGCGCTCTTACTTCATATTTGTTAGTTGTTTTTTAGTTAGAATGATGGTAAAATAAAAATTAAATACTTATTTCCCGAACAGGCGGGCAAAGAAACCTTTCGGTTTTTCCGGTTCTGATTCATACTCATATCTGCGTATGAGATCCTCATAGGTAAGTTTACGGTTAATCATCTCATAAATTATCCCCCAGTCGGGAAGACCACCAAGATTACGGTCATCGATAAACACATCCGCTTTCAGCTTACGAGAGAAATGATTGTTCAGATTCTCCTCCTCCTCTGGATAATCACGATTGACGGCATAAAACTCAAGGCCACGCTCACGACAAAAAGCAACAGCCTCATCAAGAAGCTTACCCTCACGGACACTCCAGAGGATAAGCTTATGGCGTTCGGAACTCAGTTTTTTTAAGGTATCGATGGCAAAAGGAATCTCACGACCAATAGAAGGATAACGATGCTCAACTATAGTACCATCAAAATCTACAGCTACAACCAAAATAAAACAGATTGTTTTAAGTTAAATATTAAAGTATACTTGACAACAAATTAGGAAAGCAAAAGGAAAAGCATGTAAACCAGCCCTAACACTGTCAAAAGCCAAAGCAGGAACAGAATTCGCATGCCCTTCTTTTTACTGATTCGGAAACATTTATTAATCATTATTGAGATGGTTTCCACCGACAGAAGTTCTGCCGACAAATCTTATATGCAATATTGAAAACCGAGGACGGGAACGTCTGAGGGTGATTTATATTTATTATGCGTAGAATACAGACGCTCCAAACAAAATCCTCGGTTATTTTTTACTAATCGACATATTCCCATGGATAGGAATTTTCTTCCATATTACGGAGTTCTTCAGCCGCCTCAATCTGTTCGGATGTAAGAGAAGCCTGTCCCCACCCATCCACAATCTTACGGGCAGACTGCAACAACGCTTCTTCATAAGTCTCACCATAACAATAGGTCAACAGCCTGACTTTGAGCAAGGAGTCCGGAAGCCGTTCCAAAACATCACAAGCACGTACAAGAATCTCTTGCTTTTTCTGCTCCTTATCACCATAATTGTATATAGTGGCATTGTAACCCATCAAAAGAGCCAGACACAAATTGGCCTCTTCTTCGATATCGGAACTTTTTGCAGCAAAAAGAGAATCGGATTTTAAGAGAACATCTTTATTCTGACGGCAAAAGTCATCAGAATAAAGAGGCTCACCATCCATGCCGAGATACATTAAAGTATGGGCGGCATGCTGAAGCTCAACAGCACGAGAAAGTAAAGAATTCATTTTATAATTGAGATGATATTATTTTATAAACTTTAGATAGGATTTGGGCACTTTGACGCTTGCGACCAAAACGCCCTTGATACGGATAACCACATAAGTTTTATTAGCTTCCGTAGCAACCTCACCTTCAATTCCACTGAAATCCCCCTTGACAACTTTCACTTTATCTCCAATAGCAAAAGGTTCGTTATCAAAGTTAACCCCATCAGGATTCAAATCCATCACAAACATGAAGTCTTCCATCTGCTTATCAGGAACAACCAACATGGAATGAGTAAATAGATCCTTCATGTAGAAAAGCTGGACATTATAAACATTGGATATGTCGCAAGCTGTTTGTTTAGTAGCACAGATGAAGATTAAATTTCGAATAACAGGAACCTCACTACGTTTACGGCGATACTTCAGCTGTGATATCACAATTCGCGTGGGAAGATAATAGTCAAGATCCAGCTTCTCTTCGGACTTAAGCTTATCTAAGGATTTTCGGACAGCAAACTCTTGCTTATCACGAGTGCGGGCAGCAAACCAATGTTTTTGATTTTCAATCACTTGCAAAAAGAGAATCGAGGATTTTACTATAGTTTCGGGTGCGCTTCGCGGTTTGAACGAGACATATTCTCTTTCAAACCGTAGCAAATAGATATTTCAACTTAATGCGTTATAAACGAAGATATTAAATTCAAAAAAGCGTTTTTTAATCGTTCGTTTAATGGGCAACATTATCATGCCTTTAAAATGAAGTTTGAAGGTATAAAAATGAAAGGATATTAAATATATATATCATTAGTATTATCGTATTGATTATTAGTAATATAAGTAACAAAATTCGAAATAATAGAAATATTTTTATTAAACATCTTGCACGTTCAAAAAATACCTCTTATCTTTGCGCCCATTAAACGAACGTTTTTTGGACACCCCCTATTTTTCGCTATACCATTCTAATTTACTGCATATTACATCTGTTCGAAAAGTATTTATTTCATTTTATTGTCTCTCCTCTATTCTGCACATCAACAATCCTTTTATCTTTGCGCCCCTATTTACAAATTAACTGTTTTTAATTAAATAATTTTTCAAAATGAGTAATTCAAAAAAAACGCTGCTAAAAGCGAAGAAACAGGGTTAGTAAAACCAAGTGAACAAAACAGACAATCCTCTGAACAAGCGGAAAATAAACCACACAGAGGCCGTCCTAAGGGTAAAAAAGTTAAAGGAATTAACAATAACCAGGAAAGCATGCTGGGAAATCTTTTGGATGAATACATCGAGGGTAATTTCTACGTTGGAAACAATGAAAAGATTCCACCCGAAAAACTCGAATTGGCCCCGCTTATAGAGCGCATAGCAGAAACCAAACTCTTCCTAAATAATGACGGAATCCCCATGTCAAAGAGTACTTTAACCAAAATGGCAGAAAAAATGTGGCAAAAGGATAAAAGAGTACGACACAATGAAAAGCATAAGGAGAAATCACCCTACAGAAAAGACAGAAATTAAAAAGATACTGTCAAAACAGCAAGACCTACCTTTGCCCTCACGTTAACAAGACCAAGTCAGACCTCAATGAGATGCCGCTTCCTCTTATGCGAAGCGACATCTTTTTTTATGCTATGGCATGAGCTTGAAAACGTAACCAACATTATTATTAATTAAATATATCGTAAGATGAAAAGACACGAGTTCAAAAATCCGGTTCCAGTTCGTGAAAGAATGGCGGAAAAATGGAAAAAACGGTTCATGTTCGAAAAGGGGTATTCTGAGGAATGTGCAGAATACATGGCACAAAGATTGATCGACCTCATTGACCACATGCAGTATGGCTATGCCCTTATTGCCTTTCACAAACAAGGCACAATCTTCAAAATGGTGAAAGCAACCCTCATGCCCTATGAAAGTTTCTTTCACCGATTCTATGAAATGGAGCGCATAGAAAGTACTATAGTTTACTGGGATGTAGAGTCACAGGCTTGGAGAAGTTTCCAGTTGGAGAATTTATTGGACTGGAGCCCCGTCTGCTAATCATTAATCACTTATCGTTTAATCACTAAAGAAATGGCAATGAATTGTACAGGGGTACTGTATTTCCCTATAGCTATAAGTCTACTCGAAGGAGTAGCAACAGAATTGATAGAAGCCCGGTTCGGGCTGAAAGGTGTAGCGGCATTCATAAAGCTACTCGGAAAAATTTATAAAGAAGAGGGATATTATCTAGTGTGGAACAAAGAGCAATGCATGCTCTTTGCCCACAAATTAGGAAACGAATTATCGGATGAGGAAATGCAGGAAATCGTAGAACTTCTGATAGCGAAAGACATATTTGACCGGAAAATGTATGAGGAACACCAGGTATTGACATCCGTACACATACAGAAAGTATGGCTGGAAGCTACCAAACGCAGAAAACGGGACTTGACTCCCCTCCCTTACTTCCTTATGGAAACCAAAGTTCCTAAAAACAGGAAAGAAGAAAATGAGGTACAGGATGTATTGTTTCCACCCGAAAATGCATGCAATTCCGAACAAAGTAAAGAAAAGCAAAGTAAAGAAAAGGAAAACACTCCCCCTCTAACTCCCCAAGGGGAGAACGGAGGAGAAGGAACGGAGGGCTCTTCTTTCGGCATCCCGGGATATGCCTACAACAAGAAGACACACAATCTGGAAGGTTTGATGTTGGAGCTGCAACAACTTCATATCGTAGACCGAAATGAAATCAATGCCATTCTACGGCTATCCGACTACGGAAGACTAGGAGGGTATGTGTTTAAAATAATCAGTAGTACACGATGGAGTACTGTACTGGCAAAAGGAAAATACGTCATCGCCGCACTAAGAAAAGAGAAAACCAGAAACGGCTGATAATCAAGGCTAATATCAGCATTTGCCAAGGCTACACCCTTTGCCTCCTATAGCTACACCCTTTATGACAAAGGGCTACACCATACGGGCGAAAGGGTGTAGCCATCCTAAAGTACCCGTCAAGGCTTACAAAATATACATCAATGTATATTTTTGAAATAATCATATACAGGTAGTACACGAACCGTTTTATCCCCAATAATAAACTTGTCACGCTGATTAAATGACAGCAATAATCCCTCAGGCAGATTAAAAAAGGTCAAGGCGTCCAGCAGTCCTTCAACTTCACGCTTCCTGTTTTCAGCAGTCAATGAATAGCAAACCTGAATAGCTAAACAGGGTACACTGTTTTCAGCTATAATAAAGTCACATTCTTTCTGATTCTCATTATAATAAAAAATTTCCGAATAACGGCGACGCAACTCTGCAAAGACCATATTCTCCAATCGACGTCCTTCGTCACGGGTAAATGAAGGAGAGGCTATTGAAACTACACCATTATCCACGCAGTACACTTTCTTAGGATTTAGCAACTGTGCCTTATAAGAATATGAGAATCTCGGGACAAAGCTTATTAAATAGGTTTGCTCAAAATAAGAAAAATAATCCGATACAGTAGACGTACTTTTCACTCCAAGCACTTGCTTGAGTTTATTGGCGGAAACCAAATTTCCTATATTCCCTACTAAATAAGCCAATAAACTTTTTAATGAATGCTCATCACGAATATTATACCTTACTGCGATATCACGATAGACAATATCATTGACCAAATCAGATAACACATCCGGATTATCTAATTGCAAGTATTGCGGAAAGCCTCCTTTATATAGGTAATCATATAAAGAGCCTTCACCAATCTCTTGTTCTTTATAACCACAATATTCTGCATAAGAAAAAGGAAAAAGTTCTTTAGTAATGTGCCGTCCGGTCAATTTGGTCCCCAATTCACGACTCAACATGGAAGCATTGGAACCAGTCACCACCACATAGAATCCTTCATCCAGCTTACCCCTGACATACACTTCCCATCCCTCAACAACCTGAACCTCATCGAAGAAAAGAACTCTACACTTCTCATTTTCCTTAATTACTTCATCTACTATGCGGAAATCGTTAAACTCAAAACCATATAACAGCGGAGTATCAAAATTCAAAAAAACAGTCTCTTCCAACTGATATTTATCCATTAGCATCTGAAACAGCAAAGTACTTTTTCCACACCGGCGTATACCCGAAATAATTAGTGCATAATCCTGCAATAGCGGAGAAAGAGAAGATAACAAATCACGCCTGTATCCCTGACCTTTTTTTATCCGCTCACCCTGCATGCGGATTGCTTCTATGATATCCGACCGACTTATCATAATATTTATCTTTTTAAGTTCAAGTGCAAATATAGGTATTCCATTCTGAATGGACAAATCCTTCCATTCTAAATGGATGCTCCTTTCCATTCTGAATGAACAGAGAAAAAGAAGGGGCTAACTCCTCAATTGGAGCCAGCCCCTTACATATAATAAAGAGATTCTTCTCGATTACCGAACGGCTATATGAGTATTTTGCAAAGAAGCTTCATTTGCTCTTGTCAGTATAGAAAAGCAATCTTATTAAGATTAATTAAAACAGTAAATGGCATATCATTCAATAATGAAGCTAATTTTGTAACAAATAATCAAAATAAAGTATGAGAATCTATGAGTAAAACTTTCAATATCTATTGCGACGAAAGTACGCATTTGAAAAACGATGGACATCCATATATGCTTTTAGGCTATGTTAGTATCGCATATCCCCAGATAAAGATGGCTAAAGAACAAATCAAAGCTATTAAGGTAAAGTATAACTACGAAGGTGAATTAAAATGGACTAATGTTCATGACGCTACATTTCCGATGTATAATGAGCTCATTAAATATTTCTTTACGACAGATATAAAATTCAGAGCTGTAGTCGTAGACAAATCTCAAATAGATGAGACTCGCCCTGAATATACTTTCAATGATTTCTATTTTAGAATGTACTATCAACTCTTGCATCATTTATCTGACATGGAGAATGAATATAATGTCTTTTTTGATATCAAAGATACATGTAGCCATAAGAAGCTCCATACATTACAAGATATTTTAAAATGGAACTCTTCTATCAGACACTTTCAGTTTATCCGTTCTCATGAAAGTTATTTTGTGCAGTTGGCAGATATATTAATGGGAGCCATTAACTATAATCTCCGAATTGAAAAAGGTGATGTGGAAGGTAAGGTTATAGCAAAAAGAAAACTTGTTGACAAAATTCAAGAACACGCAGATATCTCTTTAAACAGAACAACGCCACTATCAAAGAAAAAATTTAATCTATTCTTTATCTCACTAAAATAATAGTTATGCCTTTTAATCTACTGAAAAAATATCCGGAATTACTTGAAATTCTACACATGAATGAGCATCAACGTAAAGAATCTCTTATGAGAATCTACAAAAGAGATATAGAAGATAATCCAAATTTCAAGTTCAGAGAGAAACAAATCTATCCGACCAAATCAGATGGAGTGGCTGATATGGGGCGACAATTTACGCACCTTACTTGCGAAGAGGCAAAAGAAACAGATGAGAATGGTAATTTGCTTCCAGCCAAGCGAGTTTTTGAAAAAGACCGTTCTCAACGATTGCATTGGATCAATCATCACATTCAAGAATTGTCTTCTGAAAATATAGAAGTCTTCAGTGTGACAGAACGTGATCAGAAAAAACGTTGCGATATTACCAAAACATATGTTTACGATAAGAAAGAGAAATATGTGATAGTTCTCGAATGCCAAAGAAAAAGCTCTTATTACTTATTAACAGCCTATTATCTGAATAAAGAGTATGCGGAAAAAGGCATAAAGAAAAAAATGAAGAAGCGTTTACCGAATATTGAATAAAAAAACGCAGGGCTCAGATTTATATCAAGATAAACCGAGCCCCGAAACTCCTTCTATTTGTAGATGAGCGTTGCAAATATACGCTGATATATTTAAATATACAACATTTTTTGCACCATGATTGTTTATTTAACACCTTGAAATAATCATATTCAGAATGAAAAAAATAGCGGTCGACTCACAAAGGGAGTCAACCGCTACTAAATATTAATATAAAAACGCTTTCTTGATTAGAGAGCACCTACTTCTTTCAATGCAGCATTAGTTCCGTGAACAGCCTTAGCGCTGGCAGCGAATTTTTCTTTTTCATCAGCAGTCAGTTCCAGTTCAACGATCTTTTCGATACCATTCTTGCCCAAGATAACGGGAACACCGATACAAAGATCAGATTCGCCATATTCGCCTTCCAGCAATACAGAGCAAGGAATCATCTTCTTCTGGTTGTGAATGATAGACTCAACTACATAAGCTCCTGCTGCACCCGGTGCATACCATGCAGAAGTACCCAGCAACTTAGTCAGAGTAGCACCACCTACCATAGTAGAAGCTACAACTTCGTTCAGTTTTTCTTCGCTCAACAGTGTGCTAACCGGTTGTCCTTTGTATGTAGCCAAACGAGCCAACGGAATCATAGTAGTATCACCATGACCGCCGATTACCATACCTTCTACTTCGTTTGCATTGCAACCCAAAGCTTGAGACAGGAAATATTTAAAACGAGAGCTGTCCAAAGCACCACCCATACCGATAACACGGTTCTTAGGCAGACCCAAAGATTTCAATGCCAGATAAGTCATTGTATCCATCGGATTAGAAATAACTACAAGGATAGCGTTGGGAGAATATTTCAATGCATTTTCAGCAACTGTTTTCACGATACCGGCATTCACACCGATCAACTCTTCACGAGTCATGCCCGGCTTACGGGGAATACCTGATGTGATAACAATAACGTCAGAATTTGCAGTCTTCTCATAATCGTTGGTGCAGCCTACAATAGTGGTATCAAAACCCAACAATTGAGCTGTCTGCATCATATCCATTGCCTTACCTTCTGAAACGCCTTCCTTAACATCCAGCATTACCACTTCGTCAGCCACTTCATTAAAGGCCAACACATTAGCGCATGTAGCACCTACGTTACCTGCACCTACTACGGTTACTTTTGACATAATCTTCAATTTTTTGTTTATATGTGTAATAAAGTTGCGACAAAAGTACAACGACATTCGTAATTAAGGAAATTTTTCCGTAATAATTTTAGTTAAATGATTATTAAGTTAAGGGTTGGTGATTAGCGATTGACGATTAATGCTTATTTTTGCGGCGGAATAGACCTAACCCTATTTTACACACCTATTATATTAATGAAACAATATGGCAAATAACAAAAATAAGCTGGTGATTATTGCAGGTACTGTATTAGTATTAGCCTTGGTGGGCGTCACTGTATTATTACTCACCGAAAAGCAGACCAACAAAGAACTGGTACAGGAATTTCAACTGGAAAAGGAAGACCTGGAAAACGAATATACACGCTTTGCACAACAGTATGACGAACTGAAATTAACAGTCTCCAACGATTCCCTGTCCGTACTATTAGAACAGGAGCAACTGAAAACCCAACGTCTGTTAGAAGAACTGCGTACCGTAAAAAGCAGTAACGCCGCTGAAATACGCCGTCTGAAGAATGAACTTGCCACCTTGCGTAAAGTTATGATAGGTTATATCAACCAAATAGATTCACTGAATAGGCTTACCGCTCATCAGAAAGAGGTGATCGCACAGGTCACGCAGAAATACAACGATGCTTCCCGCCAAATCAGTAATTTGTCCGAAGAAAAAAAGAATCTGAATAAAAAAGTAACTCTTGCTGCCCAACTGGATGCGACCAACATCAACATTCAAGCCGTGAACAAACGGGATAAAGTAGCCAAGAAAGTAAAAGACGTGGTGAAATTCAAGATAGGATTTACTATCGTCAAAAACATCACAGCTGAAACAGGCGAACGTACTATCTATGTCCGCATCACCAAACCGGATAATGACGTGCTGACTAAAAACCCTTCCAATACATTCCCGTATGAAAACCGCGAGTTGGGGTATTCCATCAAAAAGTACATTGAATACAACGGTGAAGAGCAAAATATAACCGTGTACTGGAACGTAGAAGAGTATCTATATGCAGGTACCTATCGGGTAGATCTTTTCGCAGACGGAACACTTATCGGCTCGCAATCCTTTACATTGGACTAAAAAAGATTAAATTATTTTGAGGTCTCACTGAAAGCCTATACATTTGCATCGTTGTTTATGCAATTATTGTTGCATCACAAAACAATGTTTTAATCACCTTAATAATGTATAGACACGATGAGAAAGTTCTTCTGTTTCATTTGGTTGGTATGTCTGACCTTCTCTGTCGGTGCACAAGAGGTTTTGAGCCTCGATAGTTGCCGTGCATTGGCCATTGCCAATAACAAAGAACTACTGATAAGCCAGGAGAAAATTAACTCTGCACATTATCAGAGAAAAGCGGCGTTTACCAACTACCTTCCCGATATTTCCGCCACCGGTGGATATATGCGTACCCAAAAAGAGATTTCACTATTGAGCGATGCACAGAAAGGTGCATTAGGTTCAATGGGAACTCAGGTAAGCGGTGCCATGCAAAATGGTATACAAGGTATACTGACACAGCACCCTGAGTTGACACAGAATCCGCAATTCATGGCGTTGATCCAGGCGTTAGGAAGTGTGGACGTTGCCTCTCCGCTCAACGGCCTCGGAAATTCCCTCGTTGACGCATTTCGTACAGATACCCGCAACATGTATGCCGGCGCCCTGACGCTGACACAACCTTTATATATGGGCGGCAAAATCCGTGCTTACAACAAAATCACCAAATATGCAGAAGAACTGGCACGTCAGCAACATGACAGTGGTCTGCAAGATGTAATACTTAGTACCGACCAGGCTTACTGGCAGGTAGTGTCACTTGCCAGTAAAAAGAAGTTAGCCGAAGGTTACCTCAAGTTACTGCAAAAGTTGGAAAGCGATGTGGACAAGATGATCGCCGAAGGTGTTGCCACCAAAGCGGACGGTCTATCTGTAAAGGTAAGAGTGAACGAAGCGGAAATGACACTGACTAAAGTCGAAGATGGCTTGAGCCTGTCCAGAATGTTATTATGCCAGTTATGCGGTTTGGACTTGTCCTCTCCTATCACGCTGAAAGATGAACGGGAAGACGATCTCTCTCCTGATCCGGTAGCAGCAAATGGAATTGATCTGAATACGGTTTATGCTACACGGCCGGAAGTACGCAGCCTGGAACTTGCCACAGAAATCTACAAGCAGAAGGTAAACGTCACTCGCTCCGAATATCTGCCGTCACTGGCTCTGATGGGAAGCTATATGATGACCAACCCCTCCGTTTTCAATGGTTTTGAAAAGAAGTTCAAAGGTATGTGGAATGTGGGCGTGGTATTACAAGTTCCTATCTGGCATTGGGGTGAAGGCATGTACAAGGTGAAGGCAGCCAAAGCGGAAGCCCGTATCGCCCAATACCAATTGGACGATGCTAAAGAAAAGATAGAACTTCAAGTCAACCAGTCCGTCTTCAAGGTTAATGAAGCCGCTAAAAAGCTGATTATGGCAGAAAAGAATCTGGAAAAAGCAGATGAAAACCTTCGATATGCCACACTCGGATTTGAAGAAGGCGTGATAGCTGCCAGCAACGTACTCGAAGCACACACAGCCTGGCTTTCAGCCCAGTCCGAAAAGATAGATGCACAAATTGATGTGAAATTGACTGACATCTATCTGAAGAAGGCGTTGGGAGAATTAAAAATTAATAATTAAAAATTAAAAGGGTGAGAATTCATAATTCATAATTCATAATTCATAATTACCTAAATGGATACCAAATCACAAAACAGTAACATGCTATTAGCGTTTTTAACGCTGACAGGCGTCATTGCCATTGTAGCCGTAGTAGGTTTCTTCATGTTGCGTAAAGGACCGGAAATCGTACAGGGTCAGGCAGAGGTCACAGAATACCGGGTATCGAGTAAAGTACCGGGACGTATTCTGGAATTCCGTGTGAAAGAGGGACAAAGTGTGCAAGCCGGAGATACACTCGCCATACTGGAAGCTCCGGATGTATTAGCTAAACTGGAACAGGCTCGTGCGGCGGAAGCCGCTGCTCAGGCACAGAATGAGAAAGCACTGAAAGGCGCCCGTCACGAACAGGTACAGGCTGCCTTTGAGATGTGGCAAAAAGCTAAAGCAGGACTTGAAATAGCCGAGAAATCTTATAAACGTGTGAAGAATCTTGCTGATCAGGGCGTGATGTCAGCCCAAAAGCTGGATGAGGTGACTGCACAGCGAGACGCTGCCATCGCAACAGAAAAAGCCGCCAAAGCTCAATACGACATGGCAAAGAACGGTGCGGAACGAGAAGATAAAGCCGCTGCCGCCGCCTTGGTAGACCGTGCCAAAGGAGCTGTTGCAGAAGTAGAATCTTATATCAAAGAAACTTATCTTATAGCCCAAACAGCCGGAGAAGTTTCGGAAATCTTCCCCAAAGTAGGTGAATTGGTAGGAACCGGTGCACCGATCATGAACATAGCCATACTGAATGATATGTGGGTAACATTCAATGTCCGGGAAGATTTGCTGCAAGGTCTGACAATGGGAACTGAATTCGAAGCTTTCGTTCCGGCATTGGATAAAAATATCCGCCTGAAAGTGAACTACATGAAGGATCTTGGTACTTATGCTGCCTGGAAGGCTACGAAAACAACCGGGCAATTCGACCTGAAGACTTTTGAGGTAAAAGCTTTGCCACAGGAGAAAGTGGAAGGCTTGCGCCCCGGAATGTCGGTGATACTGAAGAAGTGATTAACGGTTAGTGATTAGTGATAAGTAAAGGAATGGCACGAGATAAGAAACATATAGCTTTGTGGAACGTCATGAAACGGGAAGGCCGACGGCTCGTTTCCCGTCCGCTGTACCTGTTCTGCATGGTGATAGCGCCGTTGTTCTGCTACGTGTTCTTCACAACACTGATGGATTCGGGGTTACCGGTCAATATGCCTGTAGGGGTGGTGGATCAGGATATGACATCCACTTCGCGCCAATTGATGCGAAACCTGGATGCATTTGAGCAGACCGCCATCGTAGCCCATTATCCTACTATCAACGAAGCACGTGCCGCCATGCAGAAAGGAGAAATCTACGGATTCTACTACATTCCGAAAGGTACCACCGCCAAGGCGCAATCTCAACGACAGCCTACCGTATCGTTCTATACCAACAATACGTTGCTTATCGCCGGTTCTCTGCTCTACAAAGATATGAAGATGATGAGCGAGTTGGCATCGGGAGCCGCCGCACGCACCAGTTTGTATGCTAAAGGTGCTACGGAAGACCAGGCTATGGCATTCCTGCAGCCCATCGTCATCGATACACATCCGCTGAACAATCCGTGGCTGAATTACTCCGTATATCTGTGTAACACATTTGCACCGGGTGTATTGATGCTGCTTATATTTATGATAACGGTTTACTCCATCGGTGTGGAAATAAAAGACCGTACCGCACGCGAATGGCTGCGCATGGGAAATAATTCCATCTACATCTCCCTTGCCGGAAAGCTATTGCCGCATACGGCTATTTTCTTCCTGATGGGGATATTATATAACGTATATTTATATGGCTTCCTGCACTTCCCCTGCAACAGTGGCATCATGCCGATGCTTCTTGCCACCCTCTGCCTTGTACTGGCTTCGCAAGGGATGGGTGTACTGATGATAGGTACATTGCCTACCCTGCGTCTGGGACTGAGTTTTGCATCCTTATGGGGGGTGCTTTCATTCTCTATGTGCGGACTATCATTCCCTGCTATGGCCATGCATCCGGTTCTGCAAGGATTAGCCAATCTGTTCCCGCTGCGTCACTATTTCCTGATCTATGTAGATCAGGCCCTGAACGGTTATCCGATGATTTATTCATGGATAAACTATGTGGCGTTACTTATTTTTATGATGCTTCCTTTCTTTGTCGTACACCGGCTCAAAGAAGCGTTGATTTATTATAAATACGTGCCCTAATGAAACATCTGACGTTCAAACAGAAAGTAGTACAAGGTATCCACGACCTATTCTATATCTGGATACGGGAATTCCGCACGACCTTTCGCGATCAGGGTGTGCTCATCTTCTTTGTGCTTGTCCCGTTGGTGTATCCACTGATTTATGCTTTCATTTATACCAATGAAACCATACGGGAAGTACCTGCTGTGGTAGTGGATAACTCACGCAGTTCGTTAAGCCGCGAATACCTGCGCAAAGTGGACTCCAGTCCGGAAGTGAAGATTGTATCTTATTGCGCTGACATGGAAGAAGCCAAACTAATGCTGAAAGATCGTCTGGTTTATGGCATCATCTATATACCTGCTGAATTCAGTGAAGATATTGCACGGGGAAAGCAAACACAGGTCAGTCTGTATTGCGATATGAGCGGATTGCTTTATTATAAATCTCTGCTGAACACCAATACCAGCGTGTCACTGGATATGAATGCAGATATCAAAATGCAACGTGCCGGCAATACTACCAACCGCCAGGATGAGATTACCGCCTATCCGATAAAATATGAAGATGTTACCTTATTCAACCCCGCAAACGGTTTTGCGGCTTTCCTGATACCTGCGGTATTGATACTGATTATTCAGCAAACCTTACTGCTGGGTATCGGACTTTCTGCCGGAACAGCCCGCGAACAGAATCGTTTCAAAGATTTGGTTCCTATCAACCGCCACTACAACGGCACATTACGTATCGTATTGGGTAAAGGCTTAAGTTATTTCATGGTGTATGCACTTGTATCCGTATACGTGCTCTGTGTAGTGCCACGCCTGTTCAGTCTCATCCAGATAGCTCAACCGGGTGTGCTGACCCTCTTTATGTTGCCTTATCTGGCAGCATGTATTTTCTTTGCCATGACAGCTTCTATTGCCATACGCAACCGTGAAACCTGCATGTTAATATTCGTCTTCACATCCGTACCCTTATTGTTCCTTTCAGGTGTTTCCTGGCCGGGAGCCGCCATGCCGGATTTCTGGAGATACTTCTCTTATATCTTCCCGTCCACTTTCGGCATCAATGGCTACGTACGCATCAATAGCATGGGAGCTACACTCAACGAAGTAGCCTTTGAATACCGTGCATTATGGATACAGGCAGGCATCTACTTCCTGACTACCTGCTGGGTATATCGTTGGCAGATTATCCAAAGCAGAAAGCATGTGATTGAGAAATATAAAGAGTACAAGAATAAATAATAATTTCAGGAGATTATTATCCATTCTGCAGGACATCTTCTTTCTCCGGAGCAGTAGGCTCCGGCCTCCTTTCAGGGGCAAACGGGTCAAAATAATAAATATCTTTGGTATCCAGCCAATGCAGGAAGAAAGGTAAACGTCGCATAAAACGACTATAATCTTTCCGTCCGGCAGGTGTCCAGGCAGCCTCGGCAAGTGCAATAAGACGTGGAAAGACCATAAAATCCAATCGTTTGACATCAGCCACACGTTCCGTCCAAAGTGAATACTGCATACCCATAATCTGGCTTTCGTACCCCTTAAACAGATGTTCTATCGAGCGAGGGAATGAGAAGACATCTTCTATCGGATTATATCCATCCCAGTAACGCCCAACATTGTGTGTGGAATACTGCACAAAGTCGCCATACATCGGACGACGCGGAGTCATAATAACACGATATCCACTTTCGAGAGCTTTGAATAACTGATACCTACGATCATGACGCCACCACATCACTACTGCTTTATCCGGCGATACACCGGCATCCACAATCTCATCCCACCCGATCATCGTTTTACCTTTGGCAGCAATAATATCTGCCACACGGCGTACAAAATATTGCTCCAATCCGGTTTCGTTCATTAATTGTTTATCTTTGATGAACTGCTGTATTTGTGGATCTGTAAACCATTCCTGATTACCAAAATGTACTTCATCACCTCCAATATGAATATAAGGAGAGGGAAACAAAGTGATCAGTTCATCCAGCACATCACTTATGAAACGAAACGTTTCTTCTTTGCACGGGTGAAAAGTAAAATCTTTCCATCGTCCTTCACCCCCACCAGACAATTCCGGATAAGCACGGCAAGCAGCAGTGGCATGTCCGGGCATATCAAATTCCGGCACAATCATTATGTGTCGTGCAGCTGCATAAGCAACAATATCTTTAATATCCTCCTGCGTATAGAAAGCAGCAGGTGACGACGGATCATGATAATTCCCTTTGGATCCAACCTTTGTCAACAGAGGATACTTCTTTATTTCAATACGCCATCCCGGTTCATCCGTCAGATGCCAATGAAAAACATTCAGGCGAAGAGAAGCCATTATATCAAGCAATTGCTTGACTTTCTCCTTGCCAAAGAAATGACGGCTCTCGTCGAGCATAAAACCCCGCCACGAATAACGGGGAGCATCATTGATTACACAAGCGCTCGTAGTGCCTTTCCCGGAACGCAAAAGTTGCTTCAAAGTTTCTTCTCCCCGGAATGCTCCGGTTACAGTAGTCGATTGAATAAAAACAGAATCGGGAGTTATCTCCAAACGATAAGCCTCATCAGCCCCCGTAGTGCAATCCGGTGCAATACACTGTACCACTCGTGACGGAAGTACATTATTTGTCTCAAGTGCCTTATTTTCGGCAATAGACAGTACGAACTCTCCTTTTGCCGGGCGATATTGTGCCGGTTCAGGAATCACATTTTGTGCAGAGATAAAGACTGGCAGAAAAAGACTCACTGCCAACAGGTTAATTTTAGTTGTCATCATTGATATATTTTAAAACAATTTCCCCACATCGAAAGATAACGAAGTGGCAGAATATAATTTCATAGAATAATAAAATAGAAAAATTTACCGGGTATGTTTTTTAATTAACGGATATAATACTTCCGCATAGCGCATAAAGCCCAGATCTGTAAAATGAATACCATCAACAGTAGCCTCACCATCGTGCCCGATGATATCCTTTGAAGAAAGAAGATAGATATTCTTCTCACCCGTTTTCTTCATTGACTGGAAAATAGCCGCAATCGTTTCATTTTTAGCTTTCACTTCCCGAGCAACCCTTTTATCAAAACGGGAATGAGTGAAAATAGGATCTTCTACAAAAAGTATGGGAGTATCGGGATGTTTGCTGCGAACGATAGAGTAAAATTTCTCCGCCCGTTCTTTCATATGTTCCACTGTGGCGTTAGGAAGGAAATCAAGCACAAACATGGAAGCATCGACCGTAGCTATAAGTTCCGCAATCTCCAGATCGAGTAAAGCATTACCGCTAAACCCTAAGTTGATACATTCACGATTGAGCCAACGTTCCAGAATATTTGTATGGGCCATTCCGGGACGGGAAGCACAACCACCCTGCAAAATACTGGTCCCATAAAAAACAACGGGCTTCTCACGTACCGGCAAATCAACAGTAGGCTGGTCAAGCGTAGAAAGGCTATCCACACCGATTTCCAATGAGGTGACCCCGTCATACAAAGAGAGATATAAAAGATATTCCCGTTCTTCAGGATCCATATTCTTCACGATAGTAGCTTCATTTACCTTTCCCTGAGGACGCCCGCTACCGGCAAAAACCCACTTACCATCTTGCAGACAATAAAGATCCAATCCTTTGATTCCGGTAGGAGTCATGTGGTTCATGCTTCTGTTATCCCTCACTTCCCACTTTGCCCCAATGCATGTAGAGTTGGAACGGAAGCGCAAAGCAAGTCCGGCACTATTGCGTCCTAAATCCCAAAGCGGTTTGCGGGAAACTGATTCCAAAGAAGCCGGAAGGCGCTCGTAACGGGTAAGAGTAGCATCCGTTGCCTTGCCCAACAAGGGGAAAACGGAAGCATCGCGATAAAGAAGTTGGGCCTGAGTGGATGCAGCCAGCAACAATCCCAAAATAAAAACTCTGATTCTCATGATTAGTAGATATTAAGATGATTCAAAGGTACACTGAAAAACTGCATTTATAAACAGTTTTACATCAATTAACAAGTAATAGGCCTCCTATTATGGCTCCACAGCTCTTTTGAGTGCATTCACACTTATTAACCGTCTGAAGTTTGCTTTATTACGAAATATTCGTAGTTTTGTATCGAATTCATTTTAATACTTTATTTCCATGGAAAAGTTGACTATACAAGAAGAAGAAGCAATGATTTACATTTGGGAACTGGGCAGTTGTTTCGTAAAAGACATTGTTGCCAAATATCCCCAACCGGCACCTCCCTACACTACCGTGGCTTCCATCATTAAAAACCTGGAACGCAAACAGTATGTTACAGCCGCTCGCGTAGGGAATACATATCAATACACACCTGCCATTCGTGAAAGCGAATACAAGCGTACCTTCATGAGCGGCTTCGTGCGTAACTACTTTGAAAATTCTTATAAGGAAATGGTTTCTTTCTTTGCCAAAGAGCAAAAGATTTCAACTAAAGACTTAAAAGATATAATAGATATGATTGAAAAAAGATAAACATAAAAAAGAATCGCATGAAATACTATTTTTCTTTATTAGCTTGTCTGGTAAGTTTCATTGCTCACGCACAGACTACTTACTCCTATAGAGTAGAAGGCGAATTGACAGATAATTCGTTTAATGGAAAAATGTTATACATCATGCGATATGATGACAATCGCTATATTGATAGTACCCGAGTTGAAAATCAGAAGTTTGCATTTGAGGGACGGACTGCAATCCCCTCGTTTTGTCGAATCGATGCAGGACGCAACTATGGCAACTTTATTTTGGACGAAGGAACTATAAAAGTCAATCTATATACTCATGTCCCTACGGGTACAAAACTAAATGAAGCTTTCAACAAGACGATAGCTACAGTCGACAGTATCCGAAAAAAAGGATTCGCACATCTGGCAGAACTTAAAAAAGAAAAGCCGAATGCAGAAGACTGGCAACCGGTATGGACAGAATATTATGAGCAGAAAATCCGCCCATCACTCCTTGGATATCTAAAACAACAAATTATATCCAACAAGGATAATGGTGTGGGAGAATATGCTTTCAGAAATTATAGTATGGCATGTAATACCGATGAAATGGATGCTCTTCAGACAGAAATAGGCAATTGGCTGAATTCCTTAAAAACAGTACAGGCAATAAAAGCACGTTTCGAAGCACTAAAGAGCACTGCAGTAGGCAAACCGTTTGTCGATATAGCCGGTGAAAACACAGAAGGTAAAGAAACACGATTGTCTGATTTTGTAGGCAAAGGTAATTATGTTCTTGTTGATATGTGGGCAAGCTGGTGTGCTCCATGCCGGGAAGAAATACCCAATTTAGCAGAAATCTACAATACATATAAAGACAAAGGCCTGGTTATATTAGGTATTGCAACCTGGGATAAAAAAGACAGAATTATTCAAGCGATAGGAGATCTGAATATGACATGGCCACAGCTACTGGATACCCGACAAAAAGTAATGGAACTTTATGGCGTCAATGGTATCCCGCATATCATTTTATTTGCCCCGGATGGCACTATTGTTGCGCGCAATCTCAGGGGAGATGAAATGAAACAAAAAGTGGCTGAGATTATGAAAGACAAATAATAACAAAACAAATCAAGATGTTAGCTTATTTTCTAAAAATCAATGTAGCCATTGCGCTATTTTATGCGTTCTACCGGCTATTTTTCTATAAAGACACGTTCTTCACGTGGCGCAGAGCCGCTTTGCTCTGTTTCTTTGCCATTTCTGCCGTCTATCCGCTACTGAATATACAGACATGGATCACGGAACAGGAGCCTATGGTAGCCATGGCAGATTTATACGCTGACATCGTTTTACCGGAATTTACGATAACACCGGAACAGGCAACTTCCGACTGGAAAACCCTCCTGCTTCAAACGGTCGGTTTTGCTTATTGGGGAATGGTAATTGTATTAGCGATCCGCTTTTTCATACAGTTGGCTGGGATTATCCGTTTAGCTTTCCGTTGCCGGAAAGCAAAGATAGGAAATACGAATGTACATCTGCTCAGACAAGCAAGCGGACCTTTTTCCTTCTTCCACTGGATTTTTATCCATCCGACTTCACATACAGAAGATGAACTAAGCGAAATATTAACCCACGAACAAACTCATGCCAACCAATGGCATTCCATTGATGTACTTGTCAGTGAGATTGTATGTATATTTTGCTGGTTCAATCCTTTTGCCTGGCTCATGAAACGGGAAATCCGCACTAATCTGGAATATCTGGCGGACAACCGTGTACTGGAAACCGGACATGACTCTAAAGCCTATCAGTATCACCTGTTAGGATTATCACATCATAAGGCTGCAGCAACTATCTATAACAGTTTTAATGTATTACCTTTAAAAAAACGCATCAAAATGATGAACAAAAAGAGAACTCGAGAAATAGGGAGAACTAAATACCTTATGTTTCTCCCCTTGGCAGCCTTACTTATGATAATCAGCAATATCGAAGCCGTGGCCCGTACCACGAAGGAGATGGCAAAAGATGTCATAGAAGCTGTAGAAGAGAATCTGGCGTCTAATTCAACAACGCCGGAGATGGAAGTTGCTACTGAAACGGCACCGCTGGAAACACCGGCACCGCAACAGGACAAAGACAAACTTGTGAACTACAAAGGAGTAGTAGTGGATAAAGACGGAAAAGCAGTGGAAGGCGCTGAGTTTTTCATTGACGGCGACCACAAACTGCCACAAAGTCAATCGTATGTCACGGAAAAGAACGGTAATTTTTCTTTCAAAGCATTCGAAAATGCTAAAATGATAGTAATTTGGAAAAAAGATGGAAAAATGATGGGAGTACCCGTCACTGTCAACAAAGAAAACAACTCCAACATGAAGATTGTCATGGATAGGGAATGGCTAAATCCACCAGCCGATGATCCTGATAATCCTGTATTTGAAGTAGTGGAACAAATGCCTGAATTTCCGGATGGCGGCATGTCAGGACTGATGCAATTTTTATCGAAAAACATCAGATATCCGGTAAATGCACAGAAAAATGGTACGCAAGGACGCGTTACTGTACAATTTGTTGTAAATGCAGACGGAAGCATCTCCAACATAGGAATTATCCGTGGAGTAGACCCGGAATTGGATGGTGAAGCGGTACGCGTTATCAGCACAATGCCAAATTGGAAACCGGGTATGCAAAAAGGAAAAGCTGTACGGGTGAAATATACAGTTCCTGTCATGTTCCGCTTATCGGATAATGGTCAAAAAGAGGAGTATAAGCCTGTACCTAAAATTGATGAAACCGTTGTCGTGGGATATGTTCCCAAACAAGTCCCTGCAGAGGAAGACCCGGTTTTTGAAGTGGTTGAAAATATGCCTGAATTTCCCGGTGGTATGGGAGGGCTGATGCAATATCTGTCTAAGAATATCAAATATCCGGTAGAGGCACAAAAAGCAGGAATCCAAGGACGAGTTATAATGCAAGTCATCATTGATGAAAACGGCAATGTAACCAACCCTAAAGTTACCCAACCCGTAGATCCCTTATTGGATACAGAAGCAATTCGTGTCACTGCAAGTATGCCTAAATGGAAACCTGGTACACAAAGAGGAATGCCGGTCAATGTAAAATATACATTCCCTATCGTATTCAGATTACAATAAAACAACCTCCTTTCAACATTAATTCTCTCTCACATAAAGATTATCTGCAATGTCCTACTCCTGATTTTTAACAGCACAATCAAGAGTAGGATGCAGATAACCATTTATTTATGCATCTTCACTACTTCTGTCGGTGCCATCTCCACATTCCGCTTATCTACCTGGCGAACCACGCTTGCCGCTAATTGCAGGAAAGCGCGTCCGGTCACGGTATTCTCGTCAAGTGCTACCGGAGTACCCTTATCGCCACTTTCGCAAATGCTTTGTACAATAGGAATTTGCCCCAACAAAGGCACATTCATTTCTTCCGCCAGCTTCTTGGCACCTTCCTTTCCAAAGATATAGTATTTATTCTCCGGAAGTTCGGCAGGTGTAAACCAGGCCATATTCTCTACCAAACCGAGAATAGGCACATTCACCTTATCATTGATAAACATGTTGATACCTTTGCGGGCATCTGCCAATGCCACAGCCTGCGGTGTACTGACTACGATAGCTCCTGTCAGTGCCAATGTCTGAACCACTGTCAGGTGAATATCACTCGTTCCGGGAGGAAGGTCGATTAAGAAATAGTCAAGCTCTCCCCAATTCGCATCCCCTATCAGCTGTTTCAAGGCATTGCTTGCCATGCCGCCACGCCACAACGTAGCCTGATCAGGATCAACGAAGAAACCAATAGAAAGCAATTTGATACCATACTTCTCAACCGGTACAATCAGGTCACGACCGTCTACGTGTTCAGCATAAGGACGCGCATCTTCCACCTGAAACATCTTCGGCATGGATGGCCCGAAAATATCGGCATCCAACAAACCAACCTTGTAACCCAACTTCGCCAAAGATACTGCGAGGTTAGCAGCTACCGTTGATTTACCTACGCCACCCTTACCGGAAGAAACACCGATAATATTCTTTACCTGAGACAACAGTTTGCCTGGTTCAGGACGTGCTGCCTGTTTGCTTTCCGTAGTAATGGTTATTTCTACCTCATCAGATACATACGTATGAATAGCCGCTTCCGCTGCCTTTATTACAGATTTCATGAAAGGATCGGTCGGTTTCTCAAATATCAGTGAGAAACTAACTTTCATCCCGTCAATACGTAAATTATCGGCAATCATTTCCGCCTCAACCAGATTCTTTCCGGTACCGGGATATCGCACTGTGGCCAGTGCATCTAAAATTAGTTTAGGATAAAGTGTCATTACTCTTTTTTTATTTTGAAGTTTGCAGCCCACTCCGCTTACTGCGGTTATAACTGCGATACTCATCTAACTCTATTTCCACATCGGGTTCGTGTAGTTCGCCTTCCTTCGGCAGATGAAACTTGATATACTTGATGTTCAATCCACGGTCCAACCACTGTTGCTCGTAATAGGTCTTGATGCTGAGAATTTCATCAGCCATGCCGGAGTGATACAGATCTTCTGTCAGCACATCCACCGGAAGATGATTTTCCTCGATCATACAACGGGTATAAGTGAACATAAAGTTACTATCTGTCTTGAGATGAACAATACCATCCGGTTTTAGGAATTTACGATAACGTTCCATGAAATAAGTGGAAGTAAGGCGCTTGGTAGCTTTCTTCATTTGCGGATCAGAGAACGTCAACCAGATTTCACTCACTTCATTTTCTGAGAAAAAGCGGTCGATTATTTCAATGTTCGTACGCAAAAAGGCAACATTCTTCATGCCTGCCTGTAATGACTCCGTAGCACCGGACCACATACGGGAACCTTTAATATCCACTCCGATAAAATTCTTGTCAGGAAACAATCGTCCCAGCCCGACGGTATATTCACCACGTCCGCAACCTAATTCCAAAACAATGGGACGGTCATTCCCGAAGAATGACTCGTTCCATTTTCCTTTCATCTCAAAGGGCACGTTATCTACTGCTGAATAAGGATATTCGAACACATGCGGATAACTTGCCATATCGGCAAACTTCGCTAACTTACCTTTACTCATGCGTTATTCCACAATGGTTACCCAGCCATGCGTGTCAGGTTCGTCACCATATTGAATACCACGCAATTTGTTGTACAACTTCGTGCAGACAGGTCCCGGTTTGCCGTCCTTGGCTATTACATAAGAATGTCCGTTTTCAGGATCATCTATGCGCTCAATCGGGCTAATCACCGCAGCCGTACCACATGCACCGGCTTCCTCGAACGTAGTAAGTTCTTCTTCAGCCACCGGACGACGTTCCACCTTCATGCCCATATCTTCGGCCAACTGCATCAAGCTCTTATTGGTAATGGATGGCAGAATGGAAGTAGACAGAGGAGTAATATAAGTATTATCTTTTATTCCGAAGAAGTTGGCAGCGCCACACTCGTCGATGTACTTCTTCTCCTTTGCATCCAGATAGAACTCTGCGGAATACCCTGCCGCATGTGCTTCGTGGCTGGCACGCAAGCTGGCTGCATAGTTACCACCGATTTTATAAATACCAGTTCCAAGCGGAGCAGCACGGTCATACTTACGTGTAATGACATAAGGAGTAGCTGCAAAACCGCCTTTAAAGTACGGACCTACCGGAGTAACAAATATCAGGAACATATATTCATTGGAAGGACGCACCCCCACCTGTGCCCCGGTTCCAATCAGCAACGGACGGATATAAAGGGAAGCACCGCTCTCATAAGGCGGTATAAAGCGTTCGTTCATTTTCACCGCCGTCAGTACAGCTTCTTTGAAACGTTCTGTCGGCAATTCTGCCATCATGATACCACGACACGTAGACTGCAAGCGGGCAGCATTCTCTTCCAAACGGAAAATACGCACCTTACCATCTTTGCCACGGAATGCCTTTAAGCCTTCAAACGCTTCCTGTCCATAATGCAGACAAGTAGCTGCCATGTGCAGATTGATAAGTTCGCTACTGCTGATTTCAAGTTTTCCCCACTCACCTTCGCGGAAATTAATTCTCACATTGTAATCTGTCTTCATGTATCCGAATGACAGATTAGACCAATCTATTTCTTTCATATCTCAAAGTATTAGTAATCTCATTACGTACATTCTGCAACAAATTTAGTCTTTATTCTTCACTTTCCCGCTTCTCCGACAGTAATTTTTCGATTTCCTTGTCAGCTTTGGTCAATTTATCGCTGCAAAACGCAATAATCTCATTCGCTTCCTTTATTTTTTCGGCAAGCGCATCAATTTCCAATTCATTATTGTCTATTTGACGGACAATCTTCTCCAAGCGCTCCATGGCTTGGGAATAGGTTTCTTTTTTCTTTGAAGTAGACATAGGAATATTTTATGATTTATGATTTACGACGGAGGTCACTTCACCCCGATAAAAACGGGTGAGTATTTCATCTTTTTCATTCAAGAGGGTGGCATCTTTCACTACTTTTCCATCTTTCAAAGTAATGCTATAGCCACGGGCAAGCATTTTCTCTGGCGAAGCATCTACAAGACGCTGCCGCAACAAATCCAGGCGATGCTGCTGGCGCGAGAGAGAGGTTGTAACAGCCTGTGAGATATCCTTCCGGGCGGTAAGCAATGCAAGCTTGGCATCAGATACGCGACGGACAGCAGCAGAAGGAATACGGTTTCTATACAAGGCCAGCCTTCGATGTTCCTCCGTCAAACGGGAAATCACGCTGTCGTGCAATTGGGTGATAAGCACTTCCAGTTCATCAGCAGCAAGATCCATGCAATTTATAAGATACTCTGCAGCAGCAGTCGGGGTTTTCACACGGGTGTGCGCCACAGAATCGAGTACCGTATCATCTCTTTCATGCCCTATTCCGGTAATTATAGGCAACGGAAATTGGGCACAAGCGGCAGCAAGCAAATACGTATCAAAACCGGAAAGATCGGAAGTTGCTCCACCGCCACGGATGATGACTACGGCATCAAAATCATTCTGACGACTTAAGATTAGATCCAAAGCTGCTAATACAGATTCTTCTACCCTATCGCCTTGCATCAGGGCGGGAAACAATTCTGTATAAAAGAAAAAGTTTCTTGGATTATTCTTTAACTGATGGCAGAAATCACCATAGCCTGCGGCTGTTGGAGAGGATATCACAGCAATGCGTTGCGGCAAAGTTGGCATTTCCAACTCTTTATTCAGCGTCAAGACACCTTCTTCTTCCAGTTGCTTCAGTATTTCCCGACGACGACGTGCCATATCTCCTAACGTATAAGTAGGATCGATATCCTGTACGGTCAGACTATAGCCATAAAGCTCGTGAAAGCTGACAGTAACCTGAACCAGTACCTTAATACCGGAAACAAAAGCCTGCCCTGTCGCTTCTTCAAAATAAGGTTTCAGCAGCCGATAGACATTCGACCAGATAGTACCCCGCGCCTTTGCAACCAGACCATTGCTACGGGGATCTTTCTGAATAAATTCCAGATAGCAATGCCCGGTACTGTTCGTTCGCACATCACTCAACTCTGCCTGTACCCAATATTCATCAGGCAGGCATTGTTCAAGACTGCGGCGCACCAAGGCATTAAGTTCCAGTAAAGATAATGCTTCCATATTGTTCAGCTACGAGTGACAAGCTACCAGCTACAAGTGACGAACTACGAGTAACAGCTTGTAATCAGTTATTTATTATTTGATTTATAATCATTGTATGCCTTCCACATATCAGGTACTCCATATCCGTAGATATTATCCGGGAAACCGGCACGGTCACCGGATCGGCGCACCAACTCAATCACTTCTTTTGCCGTCAACGTCGGGCAAGCCTGCCACAAACATGTCACCATACCGCACATGATAGGTGAAGAAAAAGAAGTACCGTTAGCCCGTCCCTGGTTACCATCCGTACGGATCACATCCGATCCAACCCCTACCGCAACCACATCCGGCTTCACACGATGATCCGCTGTATTACCTACGGAAGAAAAAGTAGCCAGTACAGCTCTCTTGTCAATCGCTCCTACCGTCAATACATTATCAGCATCTCCCGGAGGAGTGATCTTTTTCCAGGAACCCGCACCGGAGTTGCCGGCACTGCATACCAGTATCATTCCTTTATCTGCAATATGGGAAGCCTGGCGCGACATCAATGCATGACGTCCATCCAGATCGCGATATTTATAATTCTTCGATTTATCATCAAATGAGTAGTATCCCAAAGATGTATTGATTACATCCACTCCCACACTATCGGCAAATTCAACCGCAGCCGACCAATAATCCTGTTCTACCAGGTGTTCCGAATATTCATCCTCACTGCGAAGCAACCAAAAAGAAGCTTCGGGAGCCGTCCCCGTCATTATATCAGGTCGGTTCATACCTATACAGGACAGTACACTCATCCCATGGCTGCTTTCTGCAAAGATATCAGCCTGTTGGTTTACAAAATCCTTTGTACCGAGAATACGGATATTCTGCATAGCAGTAATCTTATCGACATTATGGAATCCGGCATCAATAACCGCAATTGTCATACCCTGCCCTTTGAAGCCCGCTTCGTGTAATTTGTCACCGTTGCTCATCTGAATCTGAGTGATAGCACGCCCATAAATGCTATCCGGATGTATCGTCGGTTGGTTCAACACAGAATCACGTTCCGTCGCCATCGATGGTTTGCCGGCACCGGGAGAAATCCAGACTTTCTCTGTTGAAAGCACAAAAGGCAGTGCCGCAATACGATCAATCAGAGTCGTATCGTTGCAGGACACCGTTACAAAATTATCCCATTTCCCCGTTACCACAATCTTCACTCCCTGTTTGCGGATTTCATCTATATATTTACGGCATACCGGGAGATCTGTAGAATCAATCGGAAGGTTCTGCTTCCGGCGGCGCTCAATCGCTTTTGCCGACAAGTATTTCTCCGGTTTTTTTAAAGAATATTCTGTAGCAGCTTTATCTTTTAAACTAATGCGATACTTCAATGTATCTTGTTGCGCCGATGCCCCTGTTGCAAGCAGGGCAATGGCTAAAAAGGATATTAATTTTCTCATTCTATTATTTTATTACTTATTCATTTTCTGAAATAACCAGCCCGATACCCCGTTGGGAAGCAATGAAAGAACCACCTACTACCCGCCTTCCAATATAGAATACAGCCGACTGACCGGGTGCAATAGCCGATGCCTCTGACAGGAAATGTACAAACAACCGCCCATCTTCCAGCCTTTTCACCGTACAGGGAATCGGCTTGCTTCGGTAACGGATGCGTACCGTCAAATCGGAAGCCGAAAAGAATTCCTGCTCATCAATAAGATTATCCTGTTTGGTTAACATATATTCTGTCCGCAATTGTTCGGCATCACCCAGCATCACCGTATTTTTCTGCGGATTTATCTTCAACACATAAGCCGGTTTCCCTAAAGCTATTTCCAGCCCTTTCCGTTGTCCAATGGTATAATAAGGAAAACCTTTATGCTCTCCCAACTTCACTCCTTCGGAACTGACGAACCATCCGGGACCAATCGCACTATCTATTTCAGGAGAATGTTCGCGCAGAAAGTCCCGATAATCACCTTTGATGAAACAAACCTCCATGCTCTCTCCCTCTTCCGCCTTCAGTTGATAACCTTTCTCACGCAGATATTCCCTCACTTGCAACTTCGTATAAGTGCCCAGCGGAAAAATGCAACGCCTCAGCACATCTTGTCCCAGTCGCCAGAGGAAATAAGACTGATCTTTCTTATCGTCATCTCCGGCCACTATATATATCTTTCCATTCTTTTCTTCCAGACGGCTATAATGCCCGGTAGAGATAAATGCGCAACCTAGTTTGTCTGCCCACTCTGTTAGTATGCGGAATTTAAAGGTAGGATTACACATCACGCAAGGATTTGGAGTCCGCCCCTGACAATATTCATCAATAAAGTTCTGCACAATTACTTTGCGAAAAGCCTCACGTTCATCAGCCACATGGTGTTCGATACCCATACTGCCGGCAAGTTGCCGAGCTTCCACAGGTTCGTCTCCCCACACCCACATGGTCAATCCGACTATCTCATACCCCTGTTCTTTCAACATCAGGCAAGTGGCAGTACTGTCTATACCGCCGCTCATACCCACCAATACTCGCTTATCAGGACTGTTCATTTTTAGATATTCATTCTATTAGCTTACAAAAATAGATGATTTCGGGGAGAAGAAACAGAAAAGGCATACCTTTTTCACATGACTTCACATCATTCTCTTTGTTTCTCCCTACCTTTCCGTACCTTTGCAGCTACGGAGAACTTACGAGTTGTACAACTCGCAAGTTCTCCGTAGTAAACAAGAATAAGAATAGTAATAAGTTCACAGCTTAGAAGTCAGCGTATCTAAAGTCTATTTCATGGCAGACCGCAACTTGCTCAAACGCCCCAAGAAAATAGACTGCTATCGCATACCATTGAGCTATTATCTCCCCAAAGAACTGTTGACACCCGAAATTCTGGAAGAAGAAAAAGGATTGAAAGAGGAAGGAATTATATAAGATATATACATAGACTTTAAACAAAATTTCACTCCCCACCAATACACTTGGTTGGCAGGGATAAGATATTGCGAATCGGGTCATGCTCATGAATATTCACACCTTTTAAAATCTAACGGTTTCCCATTGTTTAACAAAACCGTATAATTCTTCCCATTAGCAGATTTTTCAATAAGGCAGATGGGAATACCTAAATGAACGCGAAGGCACTCTTCCACGTCCTTTCACAAGAATAGAATCTCGAGTAATCTCTACTATGGAGTATGCATTTTGCGCTTCCGTCTCTATCATGCCTTCCTGTGTAATCATCGGGATTCCTTCGTAATAGCCAAATGCCCCGGCATGATGATGTCCTGAAAACACAGCTTTTACACATGGATATTTTGAAATCGTATTCAGAATCTCCATATTGTTTAAAGCCGTAAATTCACTCTGCGGATAAAGTGGATGATGTGTAAAGATCAGTACATTGTTATGATTTCTTTCACATTTTCCCAACAAGTCATCCAGCCATTTCATCTGCTTTCTGCTGATTCCTCCATTCCATCTGTAGGCTTGTTTTCCTCCTGTTCGTTTTATTTGCTCCAGCATCTCAGCCAATTCCTGTTCTTTTTCAGTTCCCGTTACATTAGCATAAGCTGACACTTCATTGGTGTTCAACATGATGAAAACCCAATTTTGCTTCTTGAACGAATAATATTCGGAAGGCATACTCAACTGTCGATAGAGAACAGAATTATCTGTCACTTCTTTATAATCATGGTTACCCGTAATATGATAAATCTCATTATTAAGATGAGCGAGAGAGGACATTATCTTTTTTAAATCACTGTTCTTTCTGTCAATAATATCCCCCAGATTAATAGTAAACTGAACATTCTGCTGATTGAAATAATTGATGCAAGTATCCAGCTTCCGCAATGCCCGCCTATAAAATCGTGCATTTTCCGAGGTGCAGTCTGCATACTGCGTATCGGCAAATAGCCCAAATTTAAGGATAGGAGAAATATCCTGCGCTAATGCACTGCCTCCCAGAAAGAACAAGCATGTAAATAGTCTGATAAACATTTTCATGGTAATTCATTTTATAGTTATAAACAAAACGAAGAATCTGTATACATAAACTTGAATGCTTACAGATTCTTCTACTTGTTCAGTATGAGAATACAATCAGGAAATTCCTACATTTATAATCTCATTATTTAAAACCTATTGATTCAATTGATTATTTCTGAGTTACTCAATACTCCTTTATACAATTCAAATTCAGAAGAACATGATGTCAATATCATCGTCTCCAGTAATAAACCAAATAACATCTTTAACTCTTTCATAAACATATATTTTTAATTCCACCCCGGATTGTTAGGTTTCAGATCCGGATTCCTTTCAATTTCTACTCCCGGTACGGGCCACAACAAATCTTTCTCTGTGAACACGCGAGTAACCAGTCTCCGTCCGGTTATTCCGTATACATCTCCCGGCAATACCTCCAAGGCAATACCCCAGCGACGAAGATCGAACCAGCGATGTCCTTCTGCAATAAGCTCAACGGCTCTTTCGTGTTTGATACGTGTCAATACCTCTTCTTTAGAAGAAGCTTTCAGCCATGCAGGGCCACTGTTAATAACAGGCATATTAGTAGAAGGGCGTTGGCGCACTTTATTAATATATTCTACTGCCGTAGCTTGGTCATTCAACTCATTCTTGCACTCTGCATACATTAGGTACACATCTGCTAGACGGAGTATCGGAAAGTTAATAGGAGTATGTTCTCTATTATTTATCTCTCCATTCATATTACCTTCGGGTACAAATTTCCGGAAAATGTACGACTCTGTTCTAGCAGGACTCAATCGAATAAAGCCGTTTGTTTCATTCGGAGCTATGTTTCGGGCAATTATAAACTCACAAGTCTTAGGCTGATTGTTTACCCATCCCGGATAAGTAGTATAAGGCATAATGATGGTTTCACTCATTCTCGGGTCACGTTTCGAATACATTTCAAGTAACTTATCTTTGTATTCGGGATAAGACGCAACCGTTTTACCTCCTTCTGCAAGTACCGATACAAAGGTTTTATCCTTCACGTCCGTACTGCTGAATCCTGGAATAACTTCTTCCCAATCAAAAGGTTTGCCATCTTTATACTCGTACATGCCTACCAGCGTGGCGGACGGTAGCACGACATTCCAGCAACTGCCATACGTAGCACGGCTGCCCATATAGAAAGTCATTGGCATACCATAATCTTTGCCTACACCTCCTGAGTTCTGAATAGCGAAAATCATTTCATCACTTTGATCGCCTTCCGGAGTGAATAACTTAGCATAATCAGCATACAAAGAGTAATTATATCCTTTGCCCGACGGATCCAATATAATTTCCTCGAAATCCTTGGCAGCTTTTGCATACTCTTTTGTATATAAATATACTTTTCCACGCAATGCATAAGCGGCTCCCAATGTCACGCGTCCATAGTCATCTTGTATCCTTTTTACAGGAAGATTGCTATTGACTGCGGCATCCAGGTCAGCAAGAATGAACTGTACGACTTGCTCTTCAGAGCTTCTGGGCTTCTTCAAGTCATTATAGTCTGTACTCAAGTTCACACTTTCGTCATACAGTGGCAATGCTCCATAAAAATTATAAAGTTCGAAATAATACAAGGCACGCAAAAATCTAGCTTCTGCCAAATACTGGGTTTTAAGTTCTTCACTCATACTTTCTATCCCAGGTACCTTCTGTAGCACCAGATTGGCTCTCATCACCCCGTCGTAAAGGGACTTCCATTTATCTTCCACTAAGGCATGCCGGTCACTATAAGTACCTAAGATAACCGGTCCGAACCCCTGAGCATCGTACCCCACACCTATATCCGACATACAATCATAGGCAAATCTCATTCCAAAAGCATTATCTTCTCTGAGAGCTGCATATACTCCCATCATTCCTTGTTTGGCATGAGTTTCTGTTTGCCAGAAGATCCCATCGCTTATTTGATCAGCCGGATACCTGTCCAGATCATAACAACTATTCAAGCACATTGATGCAACAAACGCACCTAATATTATTCTATACTTTTTCATAAAACATCAATTTAAAATGAAAGATTAACTCCAATAACAGCTTGTCTCATGGAAGGATAGTCAACACCAGATACTTCCGGATCCAGACCATCGTATTTAGTGAACGTAAAAAAATTCTCTAAGCTACCGTAGATTCTCACACGCTCTATAGGTAGAGATGGAAATGCCGTTCTCGTAAAGGTGTATCCTAACTGGATATTCTTAATTTTAAGGAATGATCTGTTCTGAATCCAGAAGTCACTAATCAATGTATTCCTGTTATCACTGAATTCCAGTAGGCGGGGATAGCGGGCTGAGCCCTGAATGCCTTCATACCAACGGCCATCTGCTATCTTCTTGTTGAGCTGATAACTGTGGCGAACAACCGGACGAAAATAATTATCCAGCCAATAAGTTTCCACTCCGGTGACTCCCTGCAAAAGAACAGAGAAATCGAAACCTTTATAAGCCCCTCCCAAGTTCACACCAAAAGTACACTTCGGAGTGGCTCCATTACCGATAATCGTACGGTCATCATCATTAATCACACCGTCACCATTCAAATCTTTATATAGTAAGTCTCCCAGTTCCGGGCGATTAGAAGGAAATGTTTTTTTAGGCTTGCCTGTACTTGGATCAATCGGAGTATTATCCACTAACTGCTGCACAAAGTCCAAATCCTGCTGTGTCTGCACAATGCGATCAACAACATAGCCATACTGAACATTTATCGAATAACCTTCTTTAATCATATCAGCATTAGTTATAGCACTTTCATTACCCTTGAACTTGGTTACCTTGTTATTTATAAAAGTGATATTACCATTCACGAAATAAGAGAAATCCTTTATCTTATCTTGCCAGCCCAAACTAATTTCCACACCTTTGTTCACCACTATGCCTGCATTTTGTCTTGGGATAGTTGCATTCCCGTTCACAAGCGGAGCCGGAAGATCGATCAGGATATCTTCCGTCTTTTTATGAAAATATTCGACCGTACCGGTAAAACGGTTATTTGCCAAACCGAAATCCACCCCTACATTAAAGATTTTCGTCTTTTCCCAAGTCAGGTTTCCATTAGGAATAGCCTGCATAGCTACTCCGGTAGCTATATTATTATTTAGGATATAGTTGGATGCCGAATATAAAGATTGGGCATCATAATTACCTTCAATATCTGCATTTTTACTTCTCAACGCATTGTTACCCAACACGCCATACGAAGCACGCAGTTTCAGATTACTCAACGTCAATCTTTCTGAAAAATCTTTCACGAAAGGTTCTTCACTGATTCTCCAGGCAGCTGAAGCTGAAGGGAAATATCCCCAACGATTACCCTCCATAAAACGGGAAGAACCATCGGCGCGGAGATTCACTTCAAACAGATATTTGTTATCCCAGTTCAATTTCAGTCGACTGAAGTAAGAACGCATCACCCATTCCACCGCATTACCTGAAGACGAAGCTGCTCCGGTAGCGCCATCAATCACTCCCAGTCCCGGATCCAGTAAGTCCTGCTTGGTTGTCTTGAACCATTTATAGCGGAACAGTTCCTGACTGGCTCCCACCATAACGCTATAGTCCAGTTTGGAAACCTTATTCTGATAAGCAGCCGTCACATCCATCAGATAGTCATTCCATTTGTAATCACTGTTCATGATGTGAGTTTTACCAATGCCAGTAGAAGCCACCACATCGTTCAGGAAATTCCATTGCTCCAGAAATACCGGTTTAGAATCATCCGTCTTATTACGATGCATATAGTTGAATGATCCAGTCAGCGTAAATCCTTTGAAAGGAGTCAATGTTCCGTAAAAACGGCTTTTCACATACCGTTCTTGGATATCTCCCGCAGTATTATATAAACGATAAATAGGATTATTGGCTGCATTCTGAGCATCGTCTTGGTCATTATTTACAGAACCCAACCGACCATCAGGAGCGCGAAACACCATACCCGGAGAAGTAGCGGCAGCGTAAGTGAAGACATCTTCCATCTTATTCGTACCCTGCTCCGTAAAAGATACATATCCATTAATATTAGTTCCTATCTTCAACCAGGAAGTTACATCTATGTCCAAATTAACGCGGGCCTGCGTCTTTTTATAACCGGAATTATCCATCACACCTGGTGAGTGCAGGAAACCAAAAGAGGTATAAAACTTAACTTTATCCGAACCACCGCTGATTGAAACACTATGGTTGTTACTCAAAGATGTTTTAAACAACTCATCCATCAGGTTTGTATTCGGATATTTCAACGCATCCTTTCCTTCATTAGCACGCCACAACTTGATAGCATCATCCGAGTATTTGGTCGGTAAGTTTGAATTGGAAAAACCTTCATTAATCAATTCCATATAATTAGCATAGTTAGACACTAAATCAAAGGTTTTTCCTACAGATTCCCAAGAGAGATAGCCATTGTAATCAACTTTTGTCTTACCCTGCTTGCCACTGCGTGTAGTAATCAAAATGACACCATTAGCTGCTCTCGAACCATAAATAGCTGCTGATGCAGCATCTTTCAAAACCGATAGATTCTCAATATCCTGAGGTTGCACGCTGTTTAATGAACCTTCTACTCCATCAATAATGACAAGTGGCGCTGAATTATTCAGGGTTCCTTGACCACGAATCATTATAGACGCTGTATTATCACCCGGTTTATTTGAACTGGAAGTAACCTGCACACCGGCAGCCATACCCGCCAATCCCTGTGATACATCTGTAATCGGACGACTTTCGCTCATTTCCGCCATATTGATATTGGCGACAGAGCCCGTCAGGTTTACCTTCTTTTCAGAACCATATCCTACAACTACGACTTCATCCAGTGACTGCGCATCTTCCGTCAAAGCAATTTTCAGTTCCGTAGTATTGCCGGTAATTTTAACTTCTTTAGTCAGATATCCAATATAAGAAATCTGAATAACACTGCCGACCTGTACATTGTCAAGCGTGAAATTTCCATCAATATCTGTAATGACTCCATTACTTGTACCTTTTATAATTACATTAGCACCGATAATAGATTCACCCTGTACATCCAATACTTTGCCTTTAATCATTTTTTGTTGTGTGATACTCTCTACTATATCAATATGGGGTGACGTTGAACCGATTCCTGTCGCCCATAATGATCCGGTAGCAATTAAAGCTAGCGATGCTCCCAACAACATTCTTTTGGAGAGAGAGCTACAATGTTTGAGTTTTCTTTTCATAAATATTTAAAGATTAGTTGTTATTAACGCTGCAAGTTTACGCCTTTCCACCCTACAAACATCATCCAAATCGTCCAAAGAAACAATGAAAATTGTCCGTGGACATTTTTAATAGGATTCAGGAAAATTTTCACAGATATACATGTCATTCCTATTCCAATGTCACATCTTTATAAAAATCATTCCCGACAATAATCACATATATTCCGTACAATACTGCAATCCCGTTCTATTTAATAGTACTAATATTGCAGCGATAATATTGCAATGACTCAAACTAATCACCAAAAATAAATATTATGAGAAAACTTTCATCTTTATTACTCTTGATGGTCCTATCCATCTGCTGGAGCTATGCGCAACAAGCTAAATATGTATTCTACTTTATTGGCGACGGAATGGGCGTCAACCAAGTGCAAGGTACAGAAATCTATCGGGCAGAACTGGAAGGAAAAATGGGAATTGCCCCCTTACTATTTACTCAGTTCCCCTATTCTACCGTTGCAATTACCAATTCTGCCACAAACAGGGTTACAGACTCGGCTGCCGCAGGTACAGCACTTGCCTCCGGTCGTAAGACCAAAAACAGCGCTATTGGTGTATTGGAGGATCAGGAAACCCCAATTAACAGTGTAGCTGTATGGGCAAAGAATAAAGGCTGCCGGGTGGGCATTGCCACCAGTGTCACCGTCAACCATGCAACTCCCGGAGCCTTTTACGCACATGCCGCTAAACGTACCCTTTATCACGAGATTGGGAAAGACTTATATAAGACCGGCTTCGATTTCTATGCCGGTTCTGATTTCCGGGATGCAACGGACAAGAACAATCCCACGGCTGAAAACTTATATGAAATGGCCGGTCAAAACGGATATACCATCGCACGCGGCTATAAGGATTATCTGAAACAGAGCAAGAAAGCTGATAAGATGATCCTGCTGCAAACAGAAGAAGCCTCTAAACGTGAAATTGCAGCCATTCCTTATGCCATTGACCGTAAGAAGGGAGATATGACTCTTCAGGATATCACTCGTTCCGCCATCAATTTCTTGTCGAAAGATTCATCCAAAGGCTTTTTCCTGATGGTGGAAGGAGGAAGAATCGACTGGGCCTGCCACAGCAATGATGCCGCAACCACATTTCACGAAGTGATAGACTTCGATAATGCCATCAAGATAGCTTATGAGTTTTATTCGCAACATCCGGATGAAACACTGATAGTTGTCACAGCCGATCACGAAACCGGAGGCTTTGCACTGGGCACAGGCACTTACGACCTGAATCTACAGGTATTGAAAAACCAAAAAGTCAGCGAAAACGGCTTCACCCGCATCGTCAACAAAATGCGCGCCAAGACCAGCAATCAAGTGAGTTGGGAAGCCATCCGAGAGGCCTTGAAGGACAATTTCGGTTTCTGGGATAAGATAGAACTAACTGCCGAGCAGGAAGCCCGATTGAAAACGGTTCATGAAAAAAGCCTGATGCATCAGGAGATGAAGCTGGAAAAGAGCGAATATGCACAAGACGAACCGATAGCATCGGAAGCTAAACGTATCATCAATGAAATAGCTCTTGTAAGCTGGACCAGCGGAGGACATTCAGCCGGTTATGTTCCAGTATTTGCCATTGGAGCCGGAGCAGATCTGTTTCAAGGCCGTATAGACAACACAGAGATACCTACAAAAATCGCTCAGGCTGCCGGATACCCTATAGATTTCTAAATGATTATGAATTTATCTTGGGCGCGGATTACGTGTAATCCGTGCCTAAACCTCCGAATCTTTTCTTTTCTGATAACTCTGTGGCGTACATCCGTACTGATTTTTGAAACAACGGCTGAAATACACCGGCGAACTGAATCCACAGCGATCGCTTACCTCCGCAATCGGCAAATCAGAATATCGGCGAAGAAGAGTTGCAGCATGTTTCAAGCGGTAATTGAGCACAAAGTTATTAGGAGTCATGCCCGTCAAAGCTTTAAATTTGGAATACAGCAAAGAGCGACCTATACCAACTTCCTTACACAATTCCGGTATATCAAAATCAGGATCATCAATATGTTTCTCAATAATTTGTGACGTTTTGCGCAACATCTCCTGATCCAGCGGGTTAATACTGGTCAAATCAATTTCCGACAGAGGTTTCTTACGAAGCTGATGTTGTATCAACAATCTGTTCCTTACCAGATTATTAGCTCTTGCCAAAAGTAACTGTGCATTGAAAGGTTTGCTTATATAGTCATCCGCCCCACGATTCAACCCCTCAATACTCTGCTCCGTATTGTTGAGCGCAGTAAGCAGAATAATAGGAATATGGCACAAATCAACATTATTCTTTATTTGCAGGCACATTTCAATTCCAGTCATTTCAGGCATCATAATATCTGATATAATCAGATTCGGCTTATGCTCGTAGGCTTGAGCAAGCCCTTCTTTTCCATTATTTGCCAGGTAGACTTGATAGAAAGGTTCAAAAAGCTGTTTCAAGATTTGCAGCAGTTCTTTATTGTCTTCCACCAACAAGAGTTTCCTGTCGTTCTCCTTTGCCGTTTCCTGCGATAGTGAGTCTACAGGAACTTCATAAAAAGAGGCTATTTTCTCGCCTAACAATGGTCCTGTAGTAGTCATCATATCAGATACACTATCAACAAACTGAATATGTTCGTCTTCCTGATAGATACTCATGTTAAGCGATAAAGCAATTGTAAAAGTGCAACCCTTCCCTACCTCACTTTCTACAGAAATTGCCCCATGATGTTTTTCTACGATGCTTTTGGTCAAAGCCAAACCGATGCCCGTACCTAGAGATTGTTCGTTTCCCTTCTGATTCCCGCCCTGATAAAAGCGGTCGAAAATATGAGCGGAATCCAAATCTGAGATGCCACTACCGGTATCGCAAATCTGTATCTTCACATTACCGTTATCAGTGGCAATTATCATACCTATTTTCCCTCCGTCAGGGGTATATTTAAAGGCATTTGAAAGCAAATTAAAAAATACTTTCTCCAATTGCTTAGCATCAAACCAGCACACTATCTCCACCGGATTGCACTGAAAATCATAGCAAATGTTACGTTGATGTGCAAAGTCACTGAACGAAAGAAATATCTCTTTCAGGAATTTCCCTATATCCCGCTTCTCTATTTGCAATATAAAGCGGTTCTGGGTAAATCGTCTGAAGTCCAAAAGTTCAGAAACCAAATTAGTCATCTGCTGTGCACTCTGCTTTATTTTCAATATCTTGTTGTATACTTGCGGAGGAAGCAGCTGATTCTGCAACAAAGTATCAATATGGCTGACAATCAGTGTCAATGGAGTACGGAATTCGTGACTCACATTAGTAAAAAATACCAGCTTGGCATGATTCATTTCTTCTATATGCTGTTTTTCGATACGTTCTTTTTCCAGCGATTGTGCCAAAGCCTGTTTTACGAATCGGTTTCGGGCATAGTAAGTGATGCCCGAAACAATTGTAATCATATAGAATATCCATGCCCACCAGGTGGCATACCAAGGAGTGGCAATATGAATAGCCAATTGAATAGGAAGCTGACCGGAAGTATACGCCATACGTACATAAAGTGTATAATCGCCCGGATCGAGGTTTGTATATCTGGCCTCCGGAGTCGGAGTAAATGTCCAGACTTTATCCAATCCTTCCAATTTATATTCAAAGCCTTGCTGCGCATATTTGTTCTGATAATCAGAATGGGCAAACTTGATAAGCAGGTTATTGTCCTCAGTATCCAGCATTAGCTTCTTCATAAAAGGAAGCGCTGCAGTGAGTATTTTATTTTCAGGCGACGGTTTTATCAACCGATTGTTAACATGAAGAGTAGAGAAATAAAGAGAACTTATCTCTACCTGGGAAGCATGAAATTCTTCTTCTGCCAAAAGAGTAACCCCTTTGGTATCTCCAATATAGATTTTATTGTCCGAAGAGACATAAATCCCGCAATCCCGAATGATCGGAGCCTTGAGATAGACTTCTTTCTGTCCCAAGCTGGTAAATGACTGCTCTTTCGGATCAAAAAGTATGATTCCCCGGTCTCCGGTAAGGATAAACTTATTGCTGGCAGTCTGTTTCACATTGTAGCAATAATTGCTGGGCAATGTGCTGTTCTCCGTATTATAAACAATCATTTTCTTGATATTCCGGTCGTAAAACAGCAATCCGCTTCCTAACGTACAGATATATGCACCGTCTTTCGTCACCCGTACATGCGATATGCTGCCCTTATAGCCCATATCCTGCAGTTTGAGAGTACTTCTTTGAGTAACATCAGAAAGAGGGACGATCACAACTTTGTCTGCTTGGTTAGCATAGAAGTTTCCTTCTGCATCAATATCAAAATTTATACAGTAAGACTCCGGTTTGAACAGAAACGTAAAGTGATTAGTCACCGGATCGAGTTGAAAAACACCTTCACGGGAAGAAAGATAAAGTTTACCATTCCACATCTTGACCTGATAGATGAAATGGCGCGGAGCCGGAGTATTTTCCAACTGATGTTCCAGGTAATTATAAAAGCTTTTTTTCTGAAAATCATAACGTGACAATCCTCCTAAGTGGGTTCCGATATACAGATAGTCATTCTCTTGGTCATAGCAGATACTCTTTACATTGTTATGCGGAATAGAGTTCAGTCCCCCTGCCGTAAATTGATGTACCAGTTCCCAGTTTTCATTTATGCAACCTAAACCTCCTCCGTCAGTACTGACCCAAAGATTTCCATGTTTATCAGCCGTCATCTCACCAATGTATGAATAATATAGGTTGGAAAGATTTCCGGCCTGGTAGTCATAATGTACAAATCCACTGCGGTCGGGAGTAAAATAGTTCACTCCTCCATAGAAACTACCGATCCAGATAGTTCCCTGCCGATCGGTGTAAAGAGAAAAAATAGAAGGATGATTCAAGCCCCCCACATACTGAGGTATCTGTATCAGTGTATAGGTTTGCTTCCGGACATCATACTTTTGTAAACCAACGAAAGTTCCAAACCAAATATTATGCTCATCATCCTCGACAAAGGCACGTATCTGCATATTGCGGATTCCAGCACTTCCGGTAAGTGCATAAGGAACTTTTTGCAATACATTATCCTTGAGCCGATACAATCCTTGCATGCGAGTGCCTATCCACACTTCTTCGTCCGAACTCTCGAAAATACAATATACATCTATATTTTCCAGTAAAAACCGGGATGGCTGGAGTGTGTTTTGAGGAATGATATACATTCCTTCCATCATGCCGACATATATATTGGTTTCGCTAATTGCCAGCGTGTTTACGGTATAAGGAGGAAGTTTCACTTTCGACCGGGCGGTATGCTGTCGGCAATCGTAAGCGAAAAGAGAATCTTTCCGGGCATACCATATTTCATTCTGATAGACAGCCAAAGCAGTAGTAGCATTGTCTGTCGTATATTGCTTAAATGTGGAGGTATGAATGTCATAGCCAAACAAATTATTATCAGCTATGAAGAAAATATCGCCATCGATATCATGAACAATGAAAGGTACATAATTACCAATCCAAAGCTTTTCCCCATCCGCATTTGTAATTTCGCCCTTGACATAAGTAATTTGCTCTCCATCATACATATTAATGCCTTCCTGCGTTCCAAACCACATTCGCCCCAATCCATCCTGGGCAATACTCAAAACCGAAGGTTGTGATAGTCCATTTTGTAAGCCCAAATTACGGAAATATTCGGCAGTTGCCGGAAGTGTGCTAAATAGCAAAAGAAATAGAGATATGATTCTGTTTTTCATTAGTATGGTTTCCGCATTTTATTATGAATGCAAAAATAAGGAAAAAAGAATATAGCTCCTACTAAAACAAAGTTTATTGTTGAAAGAACTGCCCCCAAAAGTTAGACACAGAACTTTAGGAATGCAGTTCATATCCAACTTTTGAGGAACTTCATGTTTCTCTTGTAAGCTATACCCTTATTTGAAAAGTAACTGTGCCATGTGATACAAACTCCTGCGCCAAGTCAGGAATTCATGGGCCGTATCGGGAGAAACGAAAGACGTTGCCTTAAAACCGGCTGCCTTGAGGTCATTCACGGCTTTAGTCACACCATCCGGATTCTCCTTGCTTCCGCAACTGATGAAAATGGATGCCACCTGATTCTTATCCTTGATATCGCCCGGTGCATAGGTACCACCGCTCAGTAACCCGTAATAATTGAATACTTCCGGACGACGCAAGGTTATCAGTTTCGTTTCAAAACCACCCATAGAAAGTCCCGCCATTGCACGGTGCTTCTTGTCGGCCTGTGTACGGAAGTTACTATCAATATAAGGGATCAGTTCGTCCACCAGCACCGTTTCAAACTCCTTGGCCGTAAACTCATTGATATGTCCGAATTTCACATCATTCGTCATGCCATACGTCATTACGATGATGAACGGTTCAATCTTGCCTTCGGCAATCAGATTGTCCATAATCAGATTCGCATACCCCTGATTGGACCATGCCGTCTCATCTTCTCCCCATCCATGCTGTAAATAGAGAACCGGATATTTCTTCTTATCCTTTCCGTAAGTGGGCGGTGTATAAACAAATGCACGACGATGGGTATCTGTGCTCTTGGAATAAAAATAAACCTGTTGAACATTTCCATGAGGCACTTGCTTCATAGCATAGAAATCCTCATCATGAGCCGGAATTTCAATACCACTTTCCCATCGGCAAGAGCCGTAATAATTCTTAGTACCCGGATCATTAAACACACCACCATCGATAGTCAGGTGATAATAATGGAATCCCTCATCCATGGGGCCATCTGTAGTACCTACCCATACACCTTCTTTATCTTTGCGGAGAACTGTGCCACCACGACCGCCTAATCCAAGACTGACAATGACTGATTTGGCATCAGGAGCAACTACACGGAAGCGGGCGTATCCTTGCGAATTGACCATAGGATATTGCTGTCCGGGCTGATTAAGTACAGAAGGATGGAAATCCTCTTTCACTACAGCAGTATCGCTTGCCGGATCAAAATCCTTAATGATACTATAGACACGTTTCGCCTTATAATTTTCATCGTAAGGCAACGGATAGTTACGTGCACCGAGCCATGAATCGCGGTCGGAAAGATTCCAGAAAGTAACATTGTCTACCACATCCTTATGTTTGCGAAGTACTTTAAACAAGCGAGCATACTGATCTTCCTGAAGCGTTTTTACTACCTGACTGATGTTGCCGCCGTCACGACTGAAGTTGAGCTGTCCTCCCATCTCCTGATTGGCACGAATATCCAACTCAGTAATATGGATATGTTTCACTATCGTAGAATATTTCGTCAGGGCAGCATCTACATCTTCCATACTCGGACCATAGACATTGTAATGTCCCTGCATGCCAATACCATCAATGGGCACACCTTCTTCCTTCATGGATTTCACCATATTATAGATGCGATCGCGTTTTCCAGGATCAGCAGCATTATAGTCATTGTAGAAAAGGAGTACATTAGGATCGGCCTCACGGGCATAAATAAAGGCTTTCTTAATAAACTCGTCACCGGCAATCTGATAAAGAGGGGAATTGCGATACGGACTTGGGTGTTCTCCCATGCCTCGTCGGCCACCCTGCCAGCCACCATCGGAGATTGCTTCATTCACAACGTCCCACGCATATATCACGTCTTTGTAGCGTTCCACGATAGCTGTAATGTGATGTTTCATATTTTGAAAAAGTTTCTCTTTCGACACTAAATCCCCTTTTTCATCTTTATACATCCATTCTCCTATCTGGGCATGCCACATCAGACAGTGTCCGCGTAACTTGATTCCGTTGCCACGGCAAAAATTGGCGATTTTGTCGGCATTCTCCCAATTGAACTGTCCGTAGGCAGGCTCGGTGGGTTGCGGCTTCATGTCGTTTTCTGCCGTAATACTGTTGAAGTCTTTTTTAATAATGGCAATCTGTTCAGGATTCGAGATGTTACGCATATTAACAGCCACGCCGATAGAGAAGTAATCTTTATAGGCATCCTTCAACCCCGTTTCTCCGCTTTGTGCGAATCCGGTATTTGCGCCCATGGTCAATGCCAATGCGCAAAGGGAAAATTTGAATAAATGTTTCATCTGATAATTATTTAAAAGGTTTTCATAGCATATCTATTTATCTACAATTTCATGTATTTGTACATGCATATCACTCTAATTGGAAACGGTTACAAAAGAATGCTTTTTTCAGAGAGATTCTTCATATTTGTGTAACACGTTTTTTCGCTTATGTTACCTCCTTTAGTGAAAGTGTAGGAAAATGGATTCTCAAGGTCAGTACCGCCACTGAAATGAAGAGAAAAAGATGATTGTAACCAAAACGAAACATGCATGACACAAAAATATAACACACATGTCTGAACTTTGCCGCCGTAAATTAATCGACTACAACTAATGATTATGAAGAAAAGCGCATTCATGCTGCTCATCATCCTGCTGTCGCTGACAGCAAACGCTCAGACTCCGTACCGCAACGAGGACGGAAAGAAGATTGATAAAGAAGAGTTGGAAACAAAGGATTACCTGCCGGAAATACACGGTACTATCCGTACTAAGTTTGAGTATCAGACAGAAATGGCTGCCAGTCGTTTCGAAGTACGCAACGCACGCATCAGCATTACCGGAAATGTATTGCCCATCGTAGCTTATAAGGCGGAAATTGATCTCTCCGATGAAGGACAAATCAAAATGCTGGATGCCTACGCCCGCCTTTTTCCTATAAAAGACCTGACCGTCACCGCAGGACAAATGCGAGTACCATTTACAATCGACGCCCACCGCTCTCCACATCAGCAATATTTCGCTAACCGTTCGTTTATTGCGAAACAAGTTGGTAATGTACGTGACGTTGGCGTTACATTGGGATATAAATTCGGCACAGGAGTACCTGTAACCTTAGAAGGCGGACTCTACAATGGTTCGGGACTAACTAATCAAAAAGAATGGCACAAAGAGGTAAACTATTCCGCCAAAGCACAATTCCTTTTCGCCAAGAAGCTGAATCTGGCTTTAAGCATACAGAGCATCCAGCCACAAGAGGTAAGGATAAACTCGTATGATATCGGTGCTTTCTATGAATTCGGACGCTTCCATATTGAAGGAGAGTATTTGTACAAAACTTATGCAGACAATGCCTATGACAACGTGCATGCCGTAAATAGTTTTATCAATTACGACCTCCCTTTACGAAAAGTATTCAGCAAGATGTCTTTTCTGGCACGCTATGATATGATGACCAGTCAAAGCGATGGTAAAGCCATTGACGAAGAGACCGGAGCTTTGACTACCACCGACTACAAACGTCACCGTATAACCGGAGGTATCACTTTCAGTCTCAGCAAAGCATTCCGCACAGACCTCCGGCTGAACTACGAAAAGTATTTCTACGCCAAAAACAGTATTGCCAAAGAGTCTGAACAAGATAAGATTGTATTGGAACTGATGGTTCGGTTCTAACACCTCACATGCACCTGCCAACAACAGGTGCATCGTCCGGTAAGTACTCTTTGACTCTCTCATTCATCCTACTTAAACCGTTTCAAATCCTTCTTCTCAAACACCCATTCCGGAGTGTAGAGCTTACCTTCATCATTGTCAGACAGCTCATACCAAGGCGATAATCCACGGTTAGCGGGATTCACCAATATGTGAATCTGTTGAGCCGGCATATAGCTCTGTGCCAGCAGGAACACTTTCTTTCCTGTTTGAGTGTAAATCGCCACATCCACTACAATGACTGCGTGCCCCGGTGATCCGCCTTTGATAAACACATCTCCGGGTTGTAAAGATGTATAAGGAACCGAAACACCAGGTTTTAAATACCTCCGGAAGCATCTGTGACGTATCAAAGCCGTACCTGCTCCGTACCCGCTCCGTACTTTCTTCGTGTAGAAGTACCTTTGACCGAAGAATGTACGGAGCAAGTACAGCCCTGATACGGTTCGGGTACGGTGCATATACCCAAAAGACACATCATAACGAAAGTATGAATTGTATAAAAAAGAGATTAACAGTCATCCTTTTCATGACCAACAAATAATACAAATTCAATTATTTTATTGAATATACATTATCTCTTCCTAAACTTTTCCATACAAAACTTGATTATTTACACGAAAAATCGTATATTTGAGTAAATAACTCAGAGCTTATGGCAAATCCGATTCTTCCTGGTATATCAGAAGCTGAACAAGAACTGTTGTACAAGAAACTAAATGAATACAATCAGGGAAGAACCTCTTACAAAGAGGCAGGTGCTTATCTGGTTGTACTGCCCCGTCCGGAATCTCCCCGCTACTCCTTATGGGTGTATTCTCCTCTTCCCGAACGCCAGTCCATTTTTTACGTCCAGGACCTTTCTACAGACATCCATGAAAGTCTGCGAGCGGCAAGCAGCCTATGTTATTATTCTCCACGTTGCATTCTGTTGGTAGAATATAATGCCAAACGCATGCAGAGTAAGGGAGACGACATTATCTCTTTCGGAAAGTATCATGGACATTTCCTGCACGAAATCTTCCGTATCGATCCGGCATATGTGAGTTGGATTGCTTATAAGTTCACTCCACGTATACCTAAACAGGAACGCTTCGTACAAATAGCACAGGTGTATCATTCCGTCCATCTGGATATTCAGAAGCGGCAGGCACATCAGAAATATTCTACCAGCCGTTTTCTGGGAAAAGAAGGAGATAAAGTGAAAGAACTGACACTGAAAGTACTCCGTGTCCGGCTGGAAGACGATCCTTACAAAACCACCGTGAAAGGAACGACTCCTTATTTCTATGTCCGGCAGATACTGACTTTGGAAGATCCTATCGGCAACCTCGTCACTTTCCGGACCAACTCGCGTACGGCAAGCCGGGAATCGTGCCAGGTGCCCGCTACGGAACATGCCTTCGAGCCCGGAGAATCGGTATATATTGCCTCGGCACGCATCTCTTGTACCTTTACTTCGGGAAACAAACAATACACCCGCCTCAATTATGTCAAGTTTAAATAAACTTAAAAGATAGAGCGGTATTATTCCTATTAAAAACATTCGTCCTTTCTTTGTCGGCAGAAAAGGGGGTGCTATAAAAATAGCTGAGATTATACCCAATGAACCTGATACGGTTAGTACCGTCGAAGGGAATTTTCTTTCTATATTCTACTATTCGTTTATACTACTATCCCTTTCTGTAAGTATAATTTCTAAATTCAGAGTTTGAATGTTTGACGTACAATTCATTACGCATTTTACGGCATCCATATCTTATTCGGACTCCGCACGCATAGCCCTTGAAGGGGGATGCCGCTGGGTTCAGCTTCGGATGAAGGATGCTTCTTCAGAAGAGCTGAAAGCCACAGCCATGCAAGTGCAGGAACTCTGCCGTCAATACGGAGCCACGTTCATCATTGATGACCACGTGGAACTGGTGAAACAGATTGGCGCGGACGGTGTCCACTTAGGAAAACTGGATATGCCGATAAAAGAAGCAAGGGAAAGGCTGGGCAAAGATTTCATTATTGGCGGAACAGCCAACACGTTCGAGGACATCCGGCAACATGCCGCTGATGGCGCCGACTACATCGGTTGCGGTCCTTTCCGCTTCACAACTACCAAACAAAAGTTATCACCCATTCTGGGACTGGACGGTTATCATTCCATCCTGACGCAAATGCGCGAAAAAGGAATAACAATTCCTGTCGTTGCCATCGGTGGAATCACACGTGAGGACATCCCATCCCTGAAAGCATCAGGACTGAGCGGAATAGCATTGAGCGGCGGTATTCTAAAAGCTGAGAATCCGGTACGTGAAATGGAAACAATTATACGACTGACCCAATAGAAATCAATTAGTGAACCATGGAAGATAAAACAAAAATTACTTATCCCGAATCCGAGAAAGTCTATATGCAGGGGCAACTCCATCCTTATCTGAAAGTTGGGATGCGAAAAGTGAATCTTACCCCTACCGTAGTAGTGGAAAACGGGAAAAAAGTTATGACGGAGAATGCGCCCGTCTACATATATGATACAAGCGGCGCATACAGTGATCCGGAACAGAAGGTAGATTTAAAGAAAGGTTTGCCACGCCTCCGCGAACCGTGGATACAGGAACGGGATGTAGAACGGTTGACGGAAATCAGCTCCGAATATGGAAAGATGCGTCTGGCAGACAAAAGCCTTGACTCCCTGCGTTTTGATCATATCACTTTGCCTTATCGTGCCAAAGCAGGCAAGCAGATTACACAGATGTACTATGCCAAACAGGGTATCGTAACACCGGAAATGGAATATGTAGCCATCCGTGAGAATATGAACTGCCAACAGTTGGGTATAGAAACTTACATCACACCGGAGTTTGTGCGTGATGAAATTGCGGCAGGACGTGCTGCCTTACCCGCCAACATCAACCATCCCGAAGCTGAACCTATGATTATCGGTTCAAAGTTCCTCGTAAAGATTAATACGAATATCGGAAATTCAGCTACCTCTTCCACGATTGAAGAAGAAGTGGAAAAGGCCGTCTGGAGTTGCAAATGGGGTGGAGATACGCTGATGGACTTATCTACAGGAGAAAATATTCACGAGACACGGGAATGGATTATCCGGAATTGTCCTGTTCCGGTAGGTACCGTTCCCATGTATCAGGCGATGGAGAAAGTACACGGAAAGGCGGAAAACCTTACCTGGGAACTATTTAAAGATACACTGATCGAACAGTGTGAACAAGGAGTAGATTATTTTACAATTCACTGCGGCATCCGCCTGAAGAATATTCATTATGCCAATGACCGCCTTTGCGGAATGGTGAGCCGGGGAGGAAGCATTATCTCCCAATGGTGTAAAATCCATCAGAAAGAGAGTTTCCTGTATGAGCATTTCGATGATATATGCGATATATGCGCACAATATGATGTGGCACTTTCATTAGGTGACGGTTTGCGTCCGGGAGCTATCCGTGATGCGAACGACCGGGCACAGTTTGCGGAACTGGATACGATGGGAGAACTGGTAGAACGCGCCTGGGCAAAAAATGTACAGGCATTCATCGAAGGTCCGGGACACGTACCCATGCATAAGATCAGGGAAAATATGGACCGGCAGATTGAGAAATGCCACGGAGCACCGTTCTATACTCTCGGTCCGCTGGTTACAGATATTGCACCGGGATATGATCACATCACAAGTGCCATTGGCGCAGCACAAATCGGTTGGTACGGAACAGCGATGCTTTGCTATGTGACACCCAAAGAACATCTTGCATTACCGCAGAAAGAAGATGTACGCATAGGAGTGGTAACTTACAAAATTGCCGCACACGCCGCAGACCTTGCCAAAGGCCATCCGGGTGCCGAAGTACGTGACGATGCCTTAGGCAAAGCCCGCTATGAATTCCGCTGGAAAGACCAGTTCAATCTGAGTCTCGATCCGGAACGCGCCTTGCAATATTACAAGGAAGCCAACCACCTGAACGGGAAGTATTGCACCATGTGCGGGCCCAACTTCTGTGCCATGCGCATCAGCCAACGACTGAAAGATTGTGATTATGATGCAGAAATAGAAAATACAGAGAACGAATAACTTTTTAAACTTATAAGAAAATGATTGAAACAAAAGTATCCAAAGGTATCATCAGTACCTATTTTGAAAAATTAGAGAGAAATCTTGATCTGGACGTTGCCATTGTAGGTGGTGGTCCATCGGGCATAGTAGCCGCTTATTATCTGGCAAAGGCCGGATTGAAAGTAGCGCAGTTCGACCGTAAGCTTGCTCCCGGCGGCGGTATGTGGGGCGGTGCCATGATGTTCAACCAGATTGTGATTCAGGAAGAAGCGATTGACATTGTAAAGGAATTCAATATCAACCACGAGAAATATGAGGACGGCTTATATGTGATGGACTCTGTAGAGAGTACCTCTGCATTGCTTTATCATGCCGTACATGCCGGAGCCACCGTATTCAACTGCTATTCCGTAGAAGATGTTATCTTCAAGAATAATACGGTAAGCGGAGTAGTGGTAAACTGGACTCCTGTATTGCGCGAAGGTATGCACGTGGACCCGCTGAACATCCTTGCAAAGATAGTAATAGACGGAACAGGCCATGACAGCGAAATAGCCGCTACCGTAGCCCGCAAGAATGGCAGTCGCCTGGCTACCGAAACCGGTGGTGTAATTGGCGAACGTTCACTGGATGTAATTGCAGGAGAGGAAGAGGTTGTAAACGGTACGAAGGAAATCTATCCGGGACTTTACGTTTGCGGTATGGCTGCTTCCGCCGTTTCGGGCACTCCGCGTATGGGACCGATCTTTGGAGGAATGTTGATGTCCGGTAAAAAGGTAGCTGAGGAAATTATAGCGAAGCTGAAGAAGTAATTTCTCAGAAGCTATATTTCTATTATATACAAGGCGTATGATTCCCGCCTCTACAGTGTGATTAATACATAATAAATCGCCTGTAGAGACGGGAATCTTTCGCCTTTATATTATATTCTTATTACGCTCCTCTCTTTTCTTGCCATGCAGTGTTTTCTTTTGCCAAAATTATCGCTTAATAATAAAATTGCATAACTTTGTTCCCAGTGAACATACTGATAACAGTCTCGTTAATTAATAATTAGTACAACATGAAACACATTCTTTTTTTAATAATAAGCATTTTATTAACCTCATGCAGGAATAACAACATGGGGAGTGATACTCAAAGCAATGTTTTACAAGCAGACTTACATCCCTCCAAAATATCTGTACATGAGATTTTCGATACTATTCAAGTAATACCGTTAGAGACAACGGATAGCTGCCTGCTACGAGCTCCAGTGAAAATTGTAGTCGGTAATAACCGTAATTATATTCTTGATTGGAAAAATTTTCAAGTATTTGTATTCGATGATAGAGGACACTTCTTGCATACAATCGGTAAAAAAGGACAAGGTCCCGGAGAGTATAGGGAAGTATATGATATGATTGTTGATGAAGGAAAAAATCAGGTAAAACTACTTTCTCCATTCGGAAGCATCTATGTTTATAACCTGGAAGGTCAGTTTGTAAGGCAAATCAGATTACCGGACAAAAGCAATTACCAAGCCATGGAAGCAATGGGAGATAAAATTATGACATGGACAATTCCCAATAGCTGCGAAGAAACCTGCATCACAATCGTGGATGCCAATACCGGAGAAGAAACAAACAGTTTCTGGAAAGGAGCGCGCATCCTGAATTCTGTAGCAGTAGGTAATTTTTATACCTACAATGGGAAGAGTTATTTTGCCCCTACCTTTCATAATAATGAAGTTTATGAAATTACGGAAGATAGTCTACGGTTAGCTTATCAATGGAATTTCGGTAAAGACAACATTGATATTTCAAAATATAAGTTTACTTTTACCGATGATAACCAGGCTGAAGAAGGATGCCTTATAACCCAATACATAAAAGATAATACTATACCTTATCTATTAAGGGCGCAGTATCAAAACAGCAAGTTCTTTTACGTTAATTTGTCATATGGCTGGTTTCCGAATCTGACTTTAAAAAACGTTTTCTATCGCAAAATAGATGATAAATGCTTTTTATTTAGAGAATCTAAAGAAGGCATAATAGTAAGGCCGGAAACTTTTGAAGAAGAATATATTGTGCAGTTTGCCTTCAGCGAGGAGTTTGAAGCATATCAGTCCGTATTACCTCCAACAGAGTATCAGAAATTGAGGAACCGGCAAGAAGACGATAATCCCTGCCTGATCAAATTATACTTCAAATAAAATCTCACACGCATTTTTAGAGATAACCCGGCATATAAAACCTATTGTAAACCACTTCATGTGTACTTTCAATAAGAATCTACGCAATCTTTTTCAGCCTCCTGAAATGAGCAAGCAACTCTTCGGCATCTTTCCACGTATGGTAACGGTTCCAGATATCTCCTAATAAAGCTGCACCGCCAAAGCCAAGAGACTTTATTTCCGCAAGGTTCACCTCACTTATTCCGCCTAAGGCTACTACCTTTTCATGGATGACTCCGCTTTCCTGTGCTTGTTTCAACTCATCCTTTGAATATCCCGAGCGATATCCCTGTTTGGAAATGCTATCGTAAACAGGACTCATAAGCACATAATTGAACCGGGAGACTGTAGTTTCCACTTCTTCCAAGCTATGACAGGCACGACTCAGTATTCCCTCATAATTTGCAGGTGCCTCCGGATGACGGGAATTCAAGTGAATTCCTCCTAAAAGATACTTATCTTTTAAAGAGAAGAAATCATGAATGACAATCCGGGTTCTATATTCCGGAGCAATACCTTGCAGCAGATTTTCTACCGCATGAACATCCGCACCCGGTTTGCGTACATGCAGCAAGTCCAGTCCGGCTTTAAATAACTCAGTGACGATGCGTGCTTCATCCGGAATAAAATCCGGAGAGGTGATAATAATCAGTTTCATTTTTCTATCCTTCATTTACCGGAGGCGTCGGAAACGGGAAATGCCACAAAGGACCATTCCCCTGCCCTATACGTAAATTCTTCCCGGCTTCAATAGCACAGGAAATGTATTCTTTGGCCTGTTCCACTGCTTCATACAAGGATGATCCTTGCGCCAGAAAAGTGGCAATGGCGGATGAAAGCGTACATCCCGTACCGTGCAGGTTGGCGGAATGAATACGCCTGCCACCAAAGATATTCAGTTCTTTTCCATCATAAAGTACATCGCACATTTCATGACCGGTCAGATGACCTCCTTTAATAAGAAAAGCACAGTTATATTTTTCGAATAACCGGCATGCGGCATCCTCCATTTCATCAATCGTCTGAACCGGTTGTTGCAACAATACTTCTGTTTCGTGCAGATTAGGAGTTACGAGAGTTACTTTCGGAATCAACTTAGTACGAATGGCTTCCAATGCCTCATCCGTCATCAGACTATGCCCGCTGGTAGAAACCATCACCGGATCGAAAACCACTTTCCGGGGAGAATAGCGACGCAGTATCCGTACTATTTCATAAATAATCTCTACGTTTCCAGTCATACCTATTTTAATGGCATCCGGTTGCAAGTCTTCCATCACCGCCTGCATCTGTTGGCCTACCAGCTCTGCCGCAACAGGATGAACGGCTTGCACACCCAATGTATTCTGCACTGTAATGGCTGTGATAGCAGTAGCTGCATAACCTCCAAGTGCCGAGATAGCTTTTATATCTGCCTGTATGCCCGCGCCACCGGAACTGTCGGAACCGGCAACGGAAAGGACGATTGCTTTCTTATCCATAAGCCAAATTACAACTTTATAACATTCCCTGTACGGCTACTCTCCCATGCCGCCTCAATCAGGCGGATAACGCCAAGCACTCCGCACGCATCACTTTGCAACACTTCGCCATTCCGGATATGCTGATAAATATTCTCATAAAAAGCAGCGTAGTTTCCGGGAAGGGTCGGATAAGGTTTCCGCACCACATTACCATCTTTTTCCGTATGGAGTATTCCCCATTGGGATTCATCCTCTTCTCCCCAATGCGGAGTATCCGGCAACACACCTTTAGTCAGATCCGCCTCTTGAGGATCAAGACCATACTTCACATAAGAGCCTTCCGTTCCATGAAGAACAAAGCGAGGCTCATTCTCACACATCAGATAGCTGGCTTTCAAGGTGATTTTCACTTCCGGCATCCGGGCAGGTTTCATCAGATGGATGATAAAATAATCATCTACTTTACCACCGGTACGTAAAGTTGCAATATCAGCAAATACAGCTTCGGGCATACCAAATAGTTGAACAGCCTGGTCGATGACATGGGCACCCAGATTATAAGTCAGACCACCACCATTCTCGCCGGTTTCTTTCCAGGTATTCGGCTTGATGAAATTCCGGTAGCGGGGAAAAGTTGATTCAAATTCGACCAGACGGCCCAACAATCCCTGAGCCAATATTTCTTTCACGGTCAGGAAATCACAATCCCAACGACGATTCTGGTAAACACTTAAGGTCAGTTCTTTTTCCGCAGCAAGGGCTACGAGTTCTTCACCTTCCTCTACAGTAGTGGTGAAAGGTTTTTCAACGATAACATGTTTTCCGGCTTCGAGAGCACGACGGGCATATTCGTAATGGGAACTGTCAGGGGTATTCACTACCACTAACTCCAGTTCTTCCATCCCTATCAACTCATCAAAACTACGCACAATACGGGATTGCGGATACTTCGCCCGTGACAATTCTTTACTACGCTCAGTGACAGCAGTCAACTCAAAATGAGGATTTGTGGAAATAAAAGGAGCATGAAACACTTGTCCCGACATTCCAAAGGCAGCCAATCCGGTTCTTATCTTATCCATATCTTTCATTTTTTCTTTCGGCAAAACTAATGAATTTATCGCTGATGTACCACACATGAAGGAATAAGGTTTTACGAAGAAAGATAATTTAATCCTTCGGAAGCTCCTTTTTCAGTACAATGAGAGCCTGATTCATCTCCACCGCCTTGTTCCATATCTGCTGCAACTGTCCATAATATTCGGAAGGCACGACCGAGGAAGACAAAATGAATGTATAATTCACAATGACGTTGTTCCTGTTTCTTTGGATTGCATATTTGCATTGCAGCTTGCCGTCTTCAGTCTTTATCACTTGCGTGTGGGGGATTTCTTCCACCTCATAGCCTTCAGGAAGCGTCAGCGCACAAGAGAGAGTGACTTTTGACGGATAAGGGAACTCTACCGGAAGGATCCGCTCCGATTGTATAAACGGGTTCTTTGTCAATTGCGGAAAAAGAATCGGATTAATATATATATGGTCATCCGACTTTTCCGCCTCAAGTACAAAATCAAATTCTTCCTGTATAGTTGTGAAGTTATCTTCCTTATCTGTTAGCTTCAGATTAGTAACCGTCAGTTTTTCTTTCATCAATTCCTGTTTATTCACAAGAGAGTCTTTCGCCTGGTTCTCTTTCCGGTGTTCTAAAGCTTGATGTCCCTTCAGAATGGTAGTCCGACGTCCGGTTATCAGATTCTCCCGTGCATTAGCACTGATTTTCATGAAAACTTGATTGGTAGATATTTCCTGCAAGTTCACCCACTTTTGTTTTTCCGGTATATCGGCAGAAAGCATACGTGCTTTGGTCACCGACAATTCAATGGGCAGCACATTGAGAGCCGGTACCTCCATCGAACTATCCAGATAAACATACTTTCCTCTTGCCTCATCATAAATAGCCACTACGAAAGTGTTCAATTTCTGAAGAGAGGGAAAGTTAGACGGCAACATTCCCCCGGAACGCCGGCTCATAACCACAGGATAGGCCTTGATGCCGTAGCTTCTGAGCATACTGATAAAAATAAAATTCAAATCGGCATTACTGCCGGTTCCGGCTTTAAGTACCTTCTCCAGATTCTCACTGTAAAGTTTATACTCTCCATTCCAAGACAACTTTTGCTTCAGCAATTGGAAAACACCTATAACTTTTTGATTAAAAGTCAAATTGCCCGATTGGTTGAGTTGCCGAATCTCTTCAAGGTACGGACTTTTCCACAACAAGTGTTTACCAAAGCCTTCGTTCTCCTCCCGGGTCAGTTGTTTATCCACATCCTCCCAGTTCTGGCTGTAAGGTTTGTAGCCTTCATCCGGATAATTGGTTCCTTGCAAATCGAAACTAACCTGTATTCTATAATCTTCCGGACACCAGCAAAAAGATTCATCCTGGCGGATGGCAGGCAGATTTTGGGAAGTAAACGTAAGCTTCTGTGCCGAAATAGTAAAGTCATGCGACACTCTCGCTACGCCACTTGTTGTATGTTGTGCGGCTTGTACCGAACCTTTCTCTTCCAGAACATCTATATATTGGCGCCCTCTAAACTCTATGTTATATACAAATACATGAGGAATAGTTATTTCGTATTGATTGTATACTACGGGAATTTCTTCCTGCATCATCCAGTTGTCTATGTGTACGGAATAGTCGGAAGTCATTTTATAGTGATATTCGATAACTGTCCCGACCTTGACAGCAGGCAATGAAAACTTCAATACTCTGTGATAGGTATTCAGCCTCTCATCGGAAACGAGCTCCCGCTTCAGACGGGTTTTAACAAGTTTCCCATTTTCCAGATTATAGGAACATCCGTCCAGATCGGAGATGCGGTCTTTCTCCTTATCTCTGTCAGAAGGCGCATAATAAGGAATGGCTACATCAGCTTGTGAAACACCTTGCGGCTTCAATATCTTGATGCGTACCCAATGTTCCGTATACAATTCAAATTTATCATTATAAGTAAAACCGCTCTTGCCTTTATGAAACAGATAAACTGCCACTGCGGTAGTGTCAGGAGCGTATGTCTCCAGTGATAGTTCCTCCTTGGAGGGTTTGCCATACTTCAGGTCAGGCTTAATTACAGTAGTAGCTTGTTGTGAAAAAGCCATCGGGAAGCATAAAGAAATAAGCATGCAGAAAATAAATAGCCCGTGTTTCATGATTTGACTTTTTAAGATTACCAATTGTACAAAAATAATAATTAATACAATACAGCGGCGTTGATCTTACAAAAAAAACAGGTATTTTTGCCACACACATTATTTATATTGAATACCATGAAGAAATTAGCTTTTTTAGCCTGTCTACTCCCCATTCTATGGGCGGCATGTAGCAGCACTGCAACTACCCGCAAAGAATCCGGTGAATGGGCAAAAGTTCCCGAAATCCTGAAGAACATTGTTCCGCCTACTTTTCCGGACAGTATATATGACGTAACTGCCTACGGGGCAAAAAGCGATACGAGTTTTGACAGCCGACCTGCCATATTGGAAGCCATCAATCAATGTAATACAAATGGTGGCGGCACCGTTCTCATCCCTGCCGGAAACTATTTCAGCAAAGGCACCATCTTGCTGAAAAGCAATGTAAACCTGCACGTTGCAGATGGCGCACGTCTGGAATTCTCGACCGTGGCCTCTGACTATCTCCCCATGGTATTGACCAAATGGGAAGGAACGGAATGTTTCAACTACTCCCCTTTCATCTATGCCTACCAGTGCACCAATGTCGCCCTGACCGGCAAAGGCACGATTGACGGCAACGGAGCTGTAACTTTCAATGGTTGGCACGCCCTGCAAGGTCCTGCCCTGGATCGCTTGCGCCAGATGGGTATCGATTCCATCCCGGTATACGAACGCGTATTCGGAGAGGGATATTACCTGCGCCCATGCATGATACAATTCTACGGCTGCAAGAATGTACTTGTAGAAGATGTACAGATCTACGATTCTCCGTTCTGGATTATCCATCCTGTATTCTGCGACAATGTCACCGTACGCAATGTATATATAGACAGTAACAACTACAACAACGATGGTTGTGATCCGGAATCAAGCACGAACGTACTGATTGAGAACATGGACTTCAATGTGGGAGATGATGGTATCGCCATAAAATCAGGACGCGACCAGGACGGCTGGCGCATCGGCCAAGCCACGGAAAATGTGATTATCCGTAACTGCCACTTCGCCCGGTGGGCCATTACCATCGGTAGTGAAATGTCCGGTGGCGTACGGAACATCTTTATCGAGGATTGCAAGATAGACAGTTGCCGCAACGGTATTTACTTCAAATCAAATCTGGACCGTGGCGGTTACTTTGAAAATCTAAACATGCGCCGGATAGAAGCGGACGTCTGCCTGTGGGGAGTGATTAATTTCCGTACGAACTACCACGGATACCGCGGTGGAAATCATCCGACACTCTTCCGCAATATCTGCATAGAAGATGTAACTTGCAACCGCGTGGACAGCGTAGCACTCATGGCAAACGGATTACCGGAAGCTAAACTTTATAATATCACCCTGCGGAACATAAAGGTAAAACAGGCACCGAAAGCCATACAGATGGACAATGTAGTGAACTTAACGCTCGACAACGTAGAGGTGAACGGTAAGCGGATTACTTCCGCTGAACAAACTGATTAACAGCAGAAAGGATTATGTCCCCATGTCCGGAACATGGGGATATTTCATTTATTCTTATTCAACTTAATAAACTCACTCGGAGTAATTCCAAACTGCTTCATGAAACATGAGGTAAAATATGAAGTGGTAGAAAATCCTAAACTCTCAGCAACTTCATTGATCCGAAGATCACCTTTAGCCAACATTTCAGCAGCTTTCTTTAATCGGCATAAACGGATAAAGTCATTAGGCGCCAAAGAAGTGATAGCTTTCACTTTTCTATAAAGTGTCGATACGCTCATATTCATATATTCAGCCAGGCTTTCAACCGATAAACAGGAATCAGACAAATTATTCATCACATAATCATTCATCTTTCCGATAAATTTCTCATCTATACTGTTAGACGCAACACTTATAAGATGCGCATGAGGTGAACGGACAAATGTAGAACGGATAAGCTCTCTGTTAGCTAAAAGATTTGAAACCTGAGCCAGTAAATGCTCTGTAGAGAACGGCTTCTCTATATAAGCATCAGCTTTCGATTCCAATACATCAATATGCGCCTGTAAAGAAACTTTAGCTGTTAATACAATAATAGGAATATGACAATATTTTATATTTGTTTTGACAGACTTACACAATTCAATTCCATCCATCACCGGCATCATCAAATCACTAATAATCAGCGATACTACATGACTTTCCAATATTTCCAATGCTTGTTTCCCATTATCGGCAACCAACACATTATATTGTGGGGTTAGTTCTTCACAAACAAACTGACGCAATTCCACTTCATCATCAACCACCAGTACATTATACATACTCTTATGCATATAGTCTTTATTTCCTTCTACAGAAGAGGTTTCCTTATAAAAAGGAGAATGTTCCGGCTCTGCAACATCATGCTGTTCCAAGGGTAAATCAAGCACAAAGGAATTCATCTCAGTAATGGAATTATCAAGATAAAAAGCGCCATTATGCATCTCGGCCAGTGATTTAGCTAAAGGTAACCCTAATCCGGAACCTTTTGCCGGTACTCTTGCATCTTCTCCGAAATACTGAAAAAAAGGTTTAAAGATGTCTGTTGTCACATCTTTAGGGATTCTTTCTCCATCATTGTTCACCCTAATCCGAACAATAGAATTGTCTTCTTTCTGTATACTCACTAAAGATACCTCAACAATATGGTCACAGAATTTAATCGCATTGTTCAACATATTACTTAATATCTTTATCAAAGCCTCTTTATCAGCTATTATTTCACATCCCTCATCAGGCATGGAAAAATGAAAATCAATGCATCTGGTTTGAGCTATCGGAGTAAAACGGCTATAAGTCTCTTCAAGTAGTTGTTTGATATCCAGTTTTACAAAACTCATCAAGAAGGTAGAAGATTCTATCTTTCTGAAATCAAGTAGCTGATTTACCAGATCGAGCAAACGCTGAGTATTCTTACTCATAACAGCTATATTTTCATTCTCAGCAAGTTTCTTTTCTCCCGACTTTATTATACGGTTCAGTGACCCCATTATCAATGTCAAAGGGGTTCTTATTTCATGAGTAATATTTGTAAAGAAACTAATCTTAGCCTGAAGTATTTCCTTATACTTCTCGTTCTGTAACATTTCTATCTGATGTCGTTCCTTCTCTTTGAGTTTTCTTCTGTATCTGATGAAAAACCAAGTAAATGTAGTAAAGATAATAAGAACATACAAGAAATACGCAAACGGCATACTCCAGAAGGGAGGTTTTACAATGATAGCCAATGAAGAAGCTTCGCCAGTCCATGTTCCGCTTTCTCTTGAAGCTTGTACACGAAGGGTGTATTTCCCCGGTGGCAACTTTGTATAATACAACTTCTTAGGCCCTTGACTAACAATCCATTCATGATCTAACCCTTCAAGCTTATATCTATACCATACATCCTGAGAAATAGAATAAGTAGGTATAGCAAAATCAATACTAAAAGTAGACTGATCATAACGCAATGTTATTTTATCTGTAAAAATAATCGATTGTTTCAAAGGAGAATCCGGTTGATAGGTCTCTATTTCTTTATTAAATAACTGAAAACCTGTAAAGAATACTTTTAATGGTTCTGATGCCTTTATAAAATTCTCAGGCGAGAAAGCTATCATTCCTTTCAATGAGCCAAAATAAATATTACCGATTCGATCCTGATAGCCGGAATTATAATTAAATTGATCTATCGGTAATCCATTCAACGTTGTAAACCTGCTTAAAGCTTTCTGCTCAGGATCATAATGCAATAAACCATTCGAAGTAGTTACCCATAACATTCCTGTGGCATCCTCTATAATCTGATAAATAATTTGCCCGGAATAATCCAGTTTAGATAAAGTCTGAGTAAATGTCCCATCTGTCCTGTCATAAAGAAAAAGCCCGTTTCCTTCAGTACCAATCCATAAACGCTTCCGGGAATCTTCGAAGATAGTAGTGATATAGTTACTTATGAATGGCATTGTCTTAACTGTTATCTTCTCATGTATCCCATTATATTTGAATGTAAACAATCCTCTCCCCATTGTAACAACCCATAAAGTATGATCTAAATCCTCATAAATGGAATGTACAAGTCCCCAGTCCAGTTGCGGAACAATTTCAAATCTATTCTTTGACTCTACATAGCGGTATAACCCTCCCATTGTACCAACCAATATTTCATTAAAAGAAGTCTTCCTGAAACAAACGATCCCATTAACCAATAATCCGGAACCAGTATTCTCACTACAGAAATGATTGATTATATTTTGCGACTTCAAATCAAACAGGTAAATACCACTATCAAAAGTTCCAATCCATATCATATTCTTATCAACCAGCAAGCATTGTATATTTTTGGATATGGGACGTCCATCCCATTTCAGATTAGTCAACGCCCTGAATACTTTTGTCTTGGTATCAAAATAGCATAACCCTCCATCTTCAGTTCCTACCCATAAATTTCCTTCCACATCCGGATGAATTTCACGAATAACATTTGCCTTTATACTTCCTTTTTCATCTTTCGGCAGATACTTATCAAACAATGTATTATTACTCGACAAGTAATTCACACCACCAAAAAAAGTCCCTACCCAAATACCTTCTTCACGGTCTTTCAACAACATATGAACAGCATTATCAGAAAGCGAATAAGCATCATTATACGACTTCTGTAAATGATCAATAAATCCCAAGTCCAATTGATAGATATGAATGCCTGACTCTGTACCAAACCAGAATTCATCCTTATTCCGTTGAATAGCCGTATGGATATAAATAGGATTATTCTGATAATCATTGCTAAACAAGACTTTAACTTCACCATTGTTAGGGGAAAAACGTCTGGCCCCAATACGATCTGTAGTCACAACCAAGTCTCCATTACTACATTCCAGAATCCGACGAAGTATAGGCTTGCCACGAGGAAAGAATAATCGTATAAAAAGAAATAAAAGCGGTAGAATATATTGTGTATTAGTTATTTGCATACTTTTCCAATTTTATCCAAGAAAGCATATTAAGTAATGGTTTTAACGATATTTTGTTGCATATTTGTTGCGTGATACAGAAAAATTTGGTAATTTTGTAGCGTAAAAACAGGGGTAAATCTGCCTGTGAAAAGAAAATACAAGGAAAGGAAAACATCATGGCACGACCGAAGAAAGTACAAAAGGTGAAAGAACCTGTTCGCATCCGTCAGCGTAAACTGGCTAACGGAAACATGAGCCTGTATCTCGATGTCTATGTAAAGGGGGTACGCAAGGTTGAATCTCTCGGACTGTACCTTGTTCCTGAATCGACACCGATAGACCGCCAGCAGAACAATCATGCAAGGCAGGTTGCCGAGAAAATCAAGGCAGAGCGTATCTTGGCATTGCAGAACCACGGTGTGCGCCAGTGGGACAAGGTGAAGCGGTCGTGTATAACGCTTGTGGATTTCCTTAAGGAGTATGAGCAGGAGAAATTCGGTTTCTCTACATCCACCCTCAAAGGCAGGCGTGACCTGCGGCTGAAAATCGAAACCTATCTAAAAGAAGCCAACTGCCCGGATATTGTCTTGTCAAATGTGGATGTGGACTTATGCCGTGGTTTCATTGACTTTCTGCGCTATGCGAAGAACGGGGTGCGCAAGGATGGCAGTGTCATCAGCAATGGTGCGGCGCATCATCATCAGGCTGTTCTGAACGGTGCGCTGAACAAAGCCGTGCGTGACGGCATCCTGTCGGCAAATCCGCTGAAGTCCATCAGTTCAAAAGAGAAGTATCAGCCTACCGAAAGCATGAGGGAATACCTCACATTGGAGGAAATGAAAGCGGCAATGGCTGCACCCTGCCCCCATGAGGATGTGAAACGTGCGTTCCTGTTCTCCTGCTTCACAGGGCTTCGCCTTAGCGATGTGCGGTCGCTGACATGGGGAAAGATTGTCAAAGCCCCCGATGGCAAGACCTTATATATAAGAATAAAGATGCAGAAAACCCAAAAGCTGATAAACGTACCGTTGTCAAAAGAGGCTGTCGATTGCCTGAATCCAAAAGAGAATCCCGAAGAACCGATTTTTACATTGCCGACCGGGACTTCTAACATTGAGCGGAACATAGAGAAATGGATGCAGAACGCACAGATAGACAAGCATATAACCTATCATTGCAGCCGACATACTGCAGCAACCATGCTGCTGACACTCGGTGCGGACATATACACCACATCGAAACTGCTCGGTCATGCCAACGTGAACACGACCGCTATCTATGCAAAGATTGTGGATCAAAAGAAAGTGGAAACGGTCAATCTTGTAGATGACTTCTTTTCAAAACAACCGCAAACGGAGGGAAACAGATGAAAATAACGATAAGGACACGAACATTGAAAACGGGAAGCCGCTCTATATACCTTGATTTCTATGAGAAGGGGAAAAGATGGAACGAGTACCTGAACCTGTTTCTTGTGCCGGATGATGCACCCGATGCAAGACGACTCAACGAGGCGGCTATGGCAAAGGCGAATGAAATAAAGTCAAAGCGGATGCTCGGCATTGACGAGGACGAAACGGAGGCAGACAACGGTAGTTCAAAGCAACTACCCAAACGGATTTTTGCGGATTGGCTTGACAGCCATATCGAGGGGATTAGACGCAATCCGTCCTATTCTCTGGCAACGTACCACAATTACCACTCTTGTGTCAATATAATAAAGGAGTATCTGAAACATCGCCGCAGACCCCGCTTCCTGATGTCTAAAATCGACAAGAAGTTTATTGTCGGATTGCTTGATTTCATGAAGAACACCTACAAGAACACTAAATCGCCCGACAATCCAAAGGATATGTCGCTCCACACGCTGCATTTGCACCAGAGTACACTGGTACGAATGCTCAATGTGGCGGTAAAAGAGGGAGTGATGGATAAAAATCCTTTCTATGCTTTGGGCAGACACGAGCGGATAGCCAAACAACAGCCTGAAAGGGATTACCTCACGAAAGAGGAACTGCTTGCGCTTATTGAGGCTCCGACTACTAATGAAACCACCAAACAGGCATTCCTGTTCTGCTGCTTTACTGGATTGCGGTACAGCGATGTTTCCGTACTGACATGGCGGAATATAAAACAGGTCAATGATGGATTGGTCGTTTCAATCCAATCCATGCAAAAGACTGGAAAACAAGTAACGATACCCTTGAACCAATCTGCGTTGAAATGGCTGCCGGATAGAAACGGCTGGAAGCCGGGGCTAAAGGTCTTTGACATGACCTGTCTTAGTACCTGTGACAAATGTCTTAAAAAGATGGCTGCTGCCGCAGGGATAAAAAAGAATGTCAGTTTCCACACGGCAAGGCACTCGATGGCTACGCTGTCATTGGCAGCTGGAGGCGACCTCTATACAGTGGGCAAGTTGCTTGGGCATACTAACATAAACTCTACACAAGTCTATGCCGATGTGGTAATGGAAACCAAGATTGAAGCGGTGAACCGGATTTCGGATTTCTTTTCGATACAAAAATAAAACCTTCAGTAAGATGCAAATTCTTGTTGTGGATTGTGAATGGCTTTATATAACCGTTTGAGGAATAAAATATTTAATGGAGTATTCGAAAAGTAATGGTAACGACTTAGCAACTATGCGATTTTCAGTGTTTTGCGATATTTTACTGTCAAATAGCTTGATGCTCATTTACACAAATTCTTCGACATTCTGTATTGAAAGGATAAAATGTTGGAAAACACTTTTCATTCAAAAGTATTTTCCAATATTTTTTAATGTAACATAGAGGTTATTTTGTCAAACCAACCCTTAACCTCTCCTTCTGGGTCTCTTTCTTCCAACAAATCACAAGTCATTGCATCGGTAAAAACTTTACTAAGATATGTCTTAGAAGTACTATCTTTCCATTTCCCATCTAATTTATCTTTGTTGGCTTCATAATATGCAAGAGCAACTTTTGCAGGGACATTCTGTTGGTCAGTATCTACATCTATATTGTAAACAGTCTTGATTGCGTGAGGATGTAAATAGTTCTCTATCTCATATTTACGTGTTAATACTCCCCATGATTTATCTCCACGTGCATTAATATCGTCTATGCTTTTTTGATACGCTTTTACATCATTATCATAAATGTGAACTTCGGGACAACCAAGTTTTCTAAAATACTGTTTTTCTACCCAATACTTTAAAATACTTCCTCCAAGAGGAACTACGAGAACTCTATTGTCATTTTCGAGGTCGATGATTTCAGGGTATTTCGTTCTCAAACAGCGGCTAAACGCCTTAAATGCAACGACATCAGTAGGACCTTCAAGGCATAACAAAAGCTGAACATTTTGATTTGAATCGGGCAATATGCCTAATGCGTCAACTATTAAAGGTAATATATCTGTACCATATTTAACAAAAGGGAGACCTTCATCGTTACGATCTATGAAACGCAAACTTTCAATTGGTAATTCTTGAGCGAGTCCAGGACTGTGAGTCGTTAGTATTACTTGACATTTTTCAGATTTTGACAACTCTTTAAAAGAGTTAATTAAAATACGCTGATTATTTGGATGCTGCGCTGTTTCTGGTTCTTCTATAGCATAAATAATATTTTTCTTTTTGCTATTACATAACTTCCGTTCTGCTTCTGCTTTAAAAAAGCCTACTAATATCATACGGCGAACACCACTTCCTCGTTTATTTAAAGCAATACCTTCATCCGTATCCATTGCAATTGAAAACAAACTATTCCATTTGGAAGCTGCTGGAGGTGTGAATTTAGGAGTTAATTGATTGGCAAGATTATTGTCGATATATTTTAAGGCTTCTTGTGTTTGTTGGGCGATAGCCATAGCTTTATCTTGCACTTTCTTTTGGATTGCGTTAATTTCTTCTTCTACTTCCGAAATGGCTGCTTGTATAGCAACTTTCATCGGATTTTGAACTTCTCCATCTGAATCATGGCTACTTCTGTCACTTTGAAATAACGCATAATTAGGCAAATAAGCATCTATTTTAGTCCAAATTTCTTTTCCATCTTCTTTTGCCTTGGATACTTCTATTTCTGTTTCTTGTAGATGTAAATCATCTATAGAAGCCCAAATAGCTTTTCTCATCAGTGGGTTGCCTTTCAAAGGGCAATCTATACCTTTATCCTTGATGATTTTTTGTAGTTCTTTTTCTTTTAATGATAGCAAATTTTCCGCTTCAACAACATTTGGATGATTTGCAACAATGTACACTGTTGAAGAAACTTTAGATTTACTACAGTCGTAAACTTTTTTTATACGCAAAGTGTCATTTGAAATAGTAAGATATTCATCTGTCAAGTTGGTTATTTCTCCAGAGTCCAAAATCAATTCTGAAGGTAAATCGCCAAAATCACATGTAATAACGACATTGTTGTCTCCATGGATATTTGCGTCAGATGGTTCAATTTTTACCAAGTCATTGTTGAAGAATATTTCCAAACCTTCCAATATGGTAGATTTACCTATATCGTTTTTGCCGACAAATGTTGTTAAGTCGTCAAATTCAATGCACACCTCATCCTTATAGCATCTGAAATTTTTTAAGTATATAGTCTTTAACTTCATAACATTACTTTAGTCTTACCTGAAAATTGAGTTTAAACGATAGAGTGCCGTCATCTTCTTTTATTATCGATGCGTATTCATGGCGTGAAGTGCTTGAGCGCTCCAAATACGCATTGGAGAAAAGATAATCTTCAAAACGATTACGGTCATAAAAATGGTAGCAAAGGATATCACCATCTTTCTTTACGACCAAATATCCTCCGTTTGCATCAAATTTCCCACTCCAAGCGGTAGCTGGCATCATACCTAATGCAGCAGAAGTTAAAAGGTGCTTGATTTTATACGCATAGAACGGTGATGCCTGTTCTGTATCATATCCCAAAGGATTAACTTCCGTAATTAGTTCTGCTAATTCCTTCAATGTTGAGATACCGCTATTCAACTGTTCCAAAAGCAAATGAGCGATTATAACTGGTAAATCACCATCAAGCATAACAAGATTATTGCGGAATGTCGGATTATCAACCTTATCAAATATCAGCTTGCCACCTTTCTTTTTAATAGTATCGACCCTATCTATAACCTTGTTCCGTTTAGGATTCAATGAATTAACATTGGCGATATCTTCATCAGAAAGTGCTACACCTTGTATCTTAAAATTAAAGTTTGTGGCTTTACTTGCATTTAACAGTGTCGAATCTCCTCCCAACTGAGATTTTATACTGAATCCCATTTCGGAGTTTATTTTGGTCCTACGGTCATGTAAAATAATTCGTATATCCGTTTTATCTGATGATTTTGCCTTTAAAGAATGACAATAAATGCGATTCATAAAGGCTTCAATTTGCGGAATGGAAAAAGCTCCGTCACTTTCATTGATAGCCTTTAATAATTTCTCAGATTCATCTAAAAACACAGAAGCAGGAATACGTAACAAATCTTCCCCCTCGGGCGTTTGAATTACGACATCTTTGTCTTGCAAGCTATAGTTATAACTGCCTTCTTTTTCTTGTCGAAGAATCATTATTATTGGATAGAACAAGTCCTGAATCTTGTTCAAATTCTGGTCGCCTGCATAGACTTTACCTTCACCCAATAGTTTGAGCAAAGTGTATATTTCACTCCATTCTCCTTTATTTCCTGTCAGTGCCATATTTCTTGGATTTTGAGAGATTAATTCTTTTAATTATTTCCTGTGCAGTAGCTTGAATAGCTGGAACGGCAACAGAATTTCCAAATTGTTTGTAAGCGGAAGCATCTGCTACTCCGATTATGAATTTATCGGGGAAACCCTGCAAACGTGCCCATTCTCGTGGAGTCATTCTGCGTAAACCATCACGGTTAATTTCACCTTTGATGTTGGTTACCGGGGTAAAATCTTCAAGGCGATTATCTATTACAAGATTACGCTCTCGTCCCATACCTCCAACAACGATGGCATTTGCAACACCATCATCAGGTATTATTTCATATCCAAAACCGTTACCTTTTGCTGCATGTCTTTCTTTATGAGCTACAAGAGTCTTCACATATTGAGTAGATAAATAGTATTTTGCAGAAACTGTATTTTCTTCTTTTATATCCGCAAATGTTTTGCTTGTATCAGTTGGATTCGGATATGAAAATTCGCTGACATTCTGGTCTTTTCTAAATCCGACTATGTACACTCTCTCTCGATGTTGTGGAACGCCAAAATTCATTGCGTTTACAATTTGAGGTTCAGGAACGTAATAATCCAAATCTTCCCTTAAAACTTTTAGTATTGTTTGGATGGTTTTTCCCTTATCATGAATAAGCAGACCTTTCACATTCTCTAAGAAGAATGCTTTCGGACGCTTTCTACGTATGATTTCTGCTACATCAAAAAACAAAGTACCTCTTGTTTCTTCAAATCCGAGTCGTTTTCCAGCCAGCGAAAATGCCTGACATGGAAATCCGGCACACAAAACATCAAAATCATCGGGAATAAATGATTTGGTGGTTTCTTTGGTTATGTCACCAAATGGAACTTCTCCATAGTTTAACAGATATGTTTTTTGAGCCTGTGTGTCCCATTCAGACGAAAATACACATTTTCCACCAAGATTTTGCATTGCCATTCTGAATCCACCAATTCCTGCAAATAAATCAATGAATGTAAATTTAGGATTATCTATAGGCAAGAACGGAACAGAGAACAAATCTGAAAACAGAGAATATTGGACACAAACATCCGAAACGCATCTTTCCTCAATTTGCTTGTTGTGGACATTGTATATATCCTCTATCAATCCCTCTGCTTTAGATTCATACGGTTTAGCATATTTATACCCTTGATTATGCAGATAATGAGAAACTATTGCCATCTGTTCGTCAAATGCCATAACAGTTCCATCTTCATTCAAAGAATGAGGGCCATACATTTGCATAACAACCTTGTTACCGCCACACATTTTTGTGATGGCAATTTTTTCGGAAGTTTTATTATCTGTATTCATATAATTCAAAATTCTATTTAAACATTTATCCGGTTCTTTGGTTATGTCTGTCTCCCAGAATCGGAAAACTTTCCAACCTTGTTTCTGCAATGTAGTATTAACCTCTTTATCGCGCTCAATATTTCGTTCGATTTTAGAGTGCCAAAAATCGCAGTTGCTTTTATGGTCATTCTTCCTTATCTCCCAATTTCTACCATGCCAAAATTCGCCATCGCAAAATATCGCAATTTTATGACCTTTGATTACAAAATCTGGTTTACCAAATACGGATGTGTCATTTTTACGATATCTCACTCCTGCATTCCAGAGCAATTTTCCAAATAGAAGTTCCAGTTTGGTTCCTTTGCCCTTATTTGCTGCCATATTTTTATGGCGTTGTTCTTTTGTCAAGTGGTCCATTGGTGCTATTTGGGGAAACAGTATATACCAAATCCAGTTTACAAAGATACTTATTTTAATTCAAACGAAGTCTATGGTCGGCAGATAATAATAAAAAAGAATGCGACTTTGCTCATTTTTAATGTATTGAATCGGCAAAAGCCGCTCTTTACACAAAGAAATAATGCGGATAACAAGGATTTTTAGAGTGTTTGTTATCCGCAAAAATGAGAATTATATTTTATTTGCTTCGATTTTGGGATTCCTTTCTAACGGCTTTGACCTGTTCCCAGAATATGGTCAAAGTCGAATCTACACCGACCGTTTCCGTCAGCTTTTCATAAGCCCCGACGGTTACGGCCAGTTCCGGGTGCAACTCGTTAAGCATGATTGTAGTCACATGGTGTTTGTATGCAACCGTTCTCAACCGCCTGTTTTCTTCCCGGTACTCATGCCATTGTACCCAACTGACGGCAAACAGGGCAAAGAATACGAGCATACAACCGATACCAGCCCATGCGTAAGGGTTCTTGTGCCAGCCATCGGGAACTTTGTTCCAGAACTGCTTTATTGCGTTTATCGCCTTGTCCGGGCGAATTGCCCGCCATAGTCCCGGTATAACACCTTGCTTCTGTTGCATCTGCTCCGAAGCCGACCTGTCATTCTCTATGTGGCTTGTCAGCAACTCCAGTATCTTGTTGTGTTGCTCCTTGATAGTGGGAACTCCATGCTTACGCATATCCTTCTCGTTGGCTTCGGTATATAACCGCAGGCTCGTAACCGTTTCATCACCCAATGACTTCTTGTAATCTTCAATGGCTTCCTTACTTCCGAAAATGGCATTGACATTTTTCGGTGTATTGCCATTGAAGAACTGTATAATTGGCTCCAGCTTCGCTTCCAGCCTTTTCAATGCCTCGTCCTTGTCCGAGCTGTTCTTTGCGTCCAGTTTTTTCTTGATTTCCTCGATGTCCACCGCCAATGCCCCGATAAGGTCGGTTAAGTTCTGCTTGTTGTCCTTCATCTTCTCATCTTTCTTTGTTTATGCCTGTTCTTGTTGTTGTCATTCTCGCCCCAGCCGCTTTCGTTTCCTCCACCTCCGCCGCCGGATGACACCTTTGCCTGGTGTGGCTGTACGCACAACTCCATGAGTGCGCCGATGGTCACTTGGGCGATGTTCGAGCCAGATTCAACAAGACTACCACCGTTGCTGTCCGTTTCCGCTCCGGCTGATGGAGGTTGTTCTATAAAAGTACCTGCCGCATGGCTGTTTGTTGTCACGTCTTGCATGGTCGGTTGCGTCCGTCCGTCAAATCCGTTGTCCGGCACACGGGGCTTCCATTCCATGCCCTCGGCAATTTGGTTCCCGAAGAGCCTGTTCAACTTATAAAAACTCATGATCCGGTCTATCCGTGAGCCGCTGAATGAGATTTCATTCTTCGTGAACGACACACCGATTATTTTACCTTCGTTCCTATTGTATTTGAAATTCACCCCGATTCCTTGCTTTGCCAGCCTGTCGCACAAATCTGACCAGCAGTTACAATGGGGCAATGCCGCCTTGATAGCATCATAGATTTGGTATTTCATCTTGTCTTTTCCACGCAGGCGGTCACGCTTCACGTTCATCTTGCCCTTGGAGAAGTGCAGCCCGTATTCCCTCGTGAGAGCTTTGCATATCTTCACGTTGCGCACACGGTCGTTGCTGGCACTGATGGTGTTCCCGTCATTGTCCACCCTGTTCGCCACGATGTGCAGATGCTGGTGTTCCCTGTCGGTATGGCGGCTCACGATGTACTGGGTGTTCGTTATGCCCATGCGCCGCATATACTCACGGGTGATTTCGACCATCAGGGCATCCGTCAGCTTGGGTGCGTCCTCGTGTGCGAAGTCCAGCGAGATATGGTACACCGGATTTTTCAGCTTGCGTCCCGGCTTGTCATCTGCCTGCCCCTGCATACTCCTTGCGATGGTGGCGTTGTCATCCAGCCTCACGTCCTTGCTGTCGATGAGCCGTGCCTTTTTCGGGTTGTTCACGTAGTTCACCACTCTGGCGAAGCTCGCCCGTTTTTTCAAGTCGCCCATCATATCCTCTCAATGATTTTATTGAACTCGCCTAACAAGTCCGTAATTTTGCCTTTCAAAAGAAAAAAGCCCTGTTGGTGCGCCAGCTTCGCCAGTTGGTTCAGGTTGTTGCATCCTCCTTCCAGCATTCTTATCTGCCGCCTGTCCTCCTGTGTCCGTGCCGCCTCGACTTTGGCGTGCAGCAACAGTTCACGCAGGAAGTGCGACGGCTTCTTCCCGGCATCGGTTATCCGTTTCATGACCGCTTTCCATTCGGCAAGTGTGAGCCGTGTGGATATGGTCTTTGTCCGAGCCTTGCCCTTTGCGGATTTCGGTCTGCCGCCTTTATGTGAATTGTCGTTGTCTGTCATACGCTTGTTTTTTATCGGTTATAAATGGAATGATGTTTTAGGGCTAAAATGGGGAGGTTGCCGCTTCCGGTGTGACCGTGTCGCCGCTTGTGGCGTGGTTTTCGTGGACGAAAACATAAACTTGCCAGCCCTAAAACATTCCCCTGTAAAAATGCCCCTCTCTGTCATGTCTGCCATTTACTTACAAGAGGTATTACCATCAAATTAGGTTTGTTCTCCCTGCACGATTGGCGGTCTTCCCTCCGTATGGATTACGGTCAAGCCGTCATTCCCCGATGCCGGTTGTTGGGGTGATATTCGGTCTGTTTCTTCTTTCCCTCTTATCGCTTTTGCAAAGTTTTCGGCCTCCTGCTGCGAGCTGAAGATGTAGCCGCCTTTGCCGAAATCGCTCCAATAGCCGTTGAAATCCCGTGCCGTCTGTACAAACTTTCGCTCTCCGGCGGCTTCAATTTCCTTTGAGAAAAGCACGGCGAAGATGGTCGCTCCGCTTCTTGAATGTGTCCGGCTTTCGATGGAATACGGTGTATTCTCACACTCCGAGACGGAGACTTTGCTGTTATCCCCATCAATATTTTCCGAGGGAAATTGTGTAGAAACTGCGCTACTTTCACTTGAATTTTCGTCCGGGTTGCTCTCTGGTTGCCGTTCATTGTCCGTAGAATTTTCATCATCCTGCGGCTTTCTTCTGCGCTTCGGAGTATCTTTGGGTACAACAGCGTCCATAAGCCATGACTGGATTTCGGAACGAAGAAAATAGAGCTTGTTACCCTGTTTGCGGTATGGAATCCTGTGTTCAGAAGTCATCGCATAGATGGTGGAAACGGACTTGCAGAGCATGGCAGACACGTCCTCAACCGTCATGATTTCCAGCAAGGGAGTGGCTGCGGTTGAGGAAATGATCTGCTCGAACATTCCGGTCAGGCGGTCTATCTTCTCATGGAGTTCTGCCACCGACCGGGGGAGATTGTCAAAAGACAGGTGTTGATTTTCGCTTTCAGTCATATACGGATAATATCAGTGTTTGAAGAAAGGGAACTAATCATTTTTGGCGAGATTACGCATGATGGCGTGTGCCTCCTCCGAAATCTGCCCCTGTGAGGCGACCGGATTCTGCCGGAGCCATTTCAGAAGTTCGGACTTCTCGAAGTACACCATCTTGTTGTTGGGTTTAAAGTACGGGATGACCTGATTGTGCGTCATCTTGTAGAGCGAACTTTTGGAAATGCCTAAGAACATGGCGGCTTCTTCCAGATTCAGAACCTCCTTTGAGGCGTAGACCACGTTCTTGACTCTCTCCAGTTCCTGTTTCAGTCCGTCCACCACCTTTCGGAGCAGGGCGGTTTCGTTCGGTTTTTGTTCTGTTTTACACATAGTCGTTATTTTATAATTTGATTTATTTTTTGTCGGTTGTGATTGCTGCCGATTCGATTTGTCAGTGCAAAGTTAATGCGAAAAGAATCTGCAAACAAACACGCAAATCTCTGTTTAACAATCTGTTTTGTGGTGTATTATGGCAACATTGCCAGTCTGTTTTATTCTTCCAATGTGTGCATTTCCGGCTTTTTCTGTCAGATGATTATCTGGCAAGGATGCCGGATAATTTTTGCAATATCTTGTTCATAACAAAAGCGGCTAATCTGACAGGAAATTTGTAACTTTGCCACATATTTATCTGCCAGTGCTGCCAGATAATTTTCGCCTATGAGAGCGACAAGTCAGCTTCTTCAAATGCCGGAAAAACGGCATAGGTTAAAAATGGTGAATTAACATATCATACTCTCAGAGTTTGATTTTAACTGGCGAAGCATATACCTCAAATGTATGCGCACACATTTTATGATATTTTTGTTGCGGTTTTGTTGCGTAAGCCTTAAATGGTTTAATATAATATCTGATATACAAATAGTTATAAAATATCGTGATATTACGAAGTAGAATATGTTTTGTTTTCTCTTCTTTTGTCAATATAGGATAAGACGAAAACTCCATACGTTGAGGGTTAAACAAATAGATATTACCATCCAGACCTAATACCCACACACTACCGGACTGAGTCACTGTTATCCCTGTAGGCACAAAGAAATCAGATGCAGAAAAAAACTTATGATTTCCATTTTTTACATCCAAGCAATATATGCCCTTGGAATTTATAACCCAAAGGTTTCCCTGCTTGTCAAAAACTAAATTATCTATTAAACCTTCAATTGCCAGGTCAGCACTGACAAACGGAGCAAAAGTATCCTTCTCCGGATTGTAAATACATAAACCATCTGAAGTTCCTAACCAAAGAGAACCATCCGGTGCTTCCGCCAGAGCAAGAACTGTATTGTTGGGAAGAGAATTGGGCTGTTCCGGATCGGCCACATAGTTCTTAAACTTTGTACCATCGAACCGATTCAGACCAACTTTCGTGCCAAACCACAGGAAACCTCTACGATCCTGAACTGCACAGAAAACAGTTTGCTGAGAAAGCCCATTCTCTTTGTCATATCGCTTAAAATAATAGTTTTCGGCAAAAAGGTTAGCTACTACCAAAGAGAGAAAAATTAGTAATAACGCTATTTCTTTTTTCTTTATGAGCATAACTATACAATATGATTCATTGAAAGTGATCTACAAATATAATAAAAACAAGCTACTCCCTCAGCAACAGATGGTTCTTTTCCGATCATATATCAAACCAAAGCCATTCTATCTATGGAGAGGTTTTCCACCTACTCCATAGATTGTCAATCTACTACGAAGTTCAGGTAAACTCATATCAATCTGAGATAGATCTTTTTTTCCGAAAGCTTCTTCCAGATTAACAATCGGCTCAATGTTCGCAATGCTTGCCCATGGAAGCCACAAGGATACAGACCTGAAAGCTAAATCAGCAACATTAGTTGCTTCCGGCATAAATGCACGATATTTATAATTCATTCTACCGTCAAAGTCTGTATTCAGTTTCGTATTATTCTGTAAGAGTTTTGCCATATGTAAATAGAGTTCATTTCCGGTTTTGATATACAATTTATACATTTCATAAAACATATAAGCTATAAAATTATCAGCACCCGAATGTCCTGTAGCAATAATAGAAAACCCTGTAATGCCTCCTTTAACAAAAGGATTCTTTTTGGCATCCATTGCATCTCGGTTAGGAATGGCAAAATCATAACAATATGTCCAGCTCATAGCACAATTTGCAGCATGTTCTGCCGCTTTCAGATATTTCAGATCCCCTGTCAGTTCATGTATGGCATTGAATCCGTAGAGAGCAAATATAGCTGCCTCTTTATCAACAGTATTAGGATTGTCCGGAGTTCCACCTACATATTTCCCTAATTTCAAATACAGTTCATTATAAGAGAAATCAGCAGCTTTGATTGCAGCTTCTTTATATTTAGTCTCTCCGGTATGTTCAAACATCTTCACCAGGAATCTAATAGCCACCGGAGTATTCAATTTAGAAGTACCATGAGTATTCCTATCTCCTCCCGTCTCAACATCACCATTCGTCTTATATGCCCTATAAAAAGAGCCGTCTTCATTTTGTTTCTTCACCAAATTAGAAGCAACCCTTTTAAGAGCTTGATTCCACGCTTCCTGAGGCTCATTGTGAGCCACAGAAATACGATAGGCATCCAGTAATCCCTCCATGCCATCCACAAAACATCGAAGAAAACTTGGATATTCCCGCCTTTGTCCGGCTGTGGCATTATCAGCAGGATCCCACCATACAGTGGGGAAATAAGTTTTCATGATGGCATCAGAAACCCAGAAATCAACCATTGATTTACCCTTTTCCCTAGTCTCTGAATCATGATGATCCAGACCATAACGATACATGTGATATCCAACGGCTATTTGTTGTCCCACAAAACCCATTTGAAAAGATATCCCTTCAGTGTTTGTACCATCAGGTAAATCAAGTGACCATGGTAAACCTGCCGCTTTTATGTTTCCCTTTCCAAACATCCGATATTCAGCTTTAAAAAGTTCTATATTCTGCCGATAAATTTCATCCATATTCATATCCACGATTGTCGGTTCTTCCGTTTTATAGCCCATACCAAACGCATACATCATAGCTTCATTATAATTATCCTTTTTATCAGGAATCAAGGCTACAGAATAGCTATGTATATTACCCTCTTTCACCGAATGGTATCTTTTGGACCATATAGTCTTTGCATCCCTTTTTCTTCCGGCAACTTCATACGTTCTGGGCCCTTCTGCACACGGATAATGAAAATCCACCGACAATGAAGGATATATAGAGTAACCTATTGAACCATATTGTAACACATCATTCACCTCATAGAATGTTCCACCACCAGGATTTTGTCCGACATCTATCCTAGGATTATAATGCATGAGGGTTAAAGTAGTTCCTGTTATCTTTTCCCGAAGCATAGCCAGTGGCAGTCCCGTACGCGTTTCTTTTACATACATCCGGTCAGTATTCAGGTCAGCAGCAACCGCATCCTCTCTTACTTCAGAGGTATTTCTATATAAAACAGAAGGAATAAAATACTCGAAATCATTGTTATCAGACGAACGAAGCCCGGTTTGAAATGAAATTGTACTGGCAAATCCGACATCCTCTGCCCGTGCTTCTTTCACCTTCACATCTCTATATATCCCAAATACTCCATCCTTTAATAAAGTATATTTATCTTCTACAATAAATACAGACCCTTTTTCCGTGTTGACACTGGCTGTAGCACAAAAGCCATATTTCTTTCTTATGACCTGATGATAAGGTTGCTTATAATCAGTTTCGATATATTCCCCCGTTGGTAAAGTATCACTTCCCCGGACAGTGATCCATGCAGGCAGTTCTTGGCTTCCTACTATCTCTTTACCATTCTGTAAAAATACAGCAAAACCTTCATCCCCTTCTCTTAGTATAAGGGAATAATCACCATTTTTAATGATTTTCTCTGTATCACTTTCTTCTATACATTCCTGAGAAATAGTTTTCAAATCACTTTTCCCGATAATCGCATGATAATGGCAGGATATGCCCAATAGACAAAATCCTGATATCATCAGCATCCGGAATACAACCTTTATTATTCTTCTATCTTTTTCCATAAGTTCCTGAATTAATATATTATTCCCTGATGTGCAGCATATACCGCATCTTTCTGTCTCAATGTAGATAAAGATTCTGTTCCTATACGTTCTATATCCATATCTCCATAAGCATCCCGTATCTTGAACAATGGATCTAAAGCAGATGCAGTAACCCAGGGTAACCACAAATTAACCCCATCTCCCCAACGGGTGACCAATCTTAAGGCTTCCGTCTGCAATCCTCGATAAGCATACCCCAACGTACCATCATAATCCATAGTCTGTTTCGTATTTTTCTCCAATAGCCGGGCAATATGCAAGAAATACTCATCGCCTGTCAAAACATAGAGTCTCAAGTATTCAAAAGAATTATATGAAAGCCCACAATCTGCTCCGGAATGTCCGGTGGAAATGATTGTAATTCCAACAGTAGTCTTTTTGCTATCCCAAGCCATGAGGTTATTTCCTCCGGCCGCCGGAATATTCCAAGCATACATATAGGTTACAGTGTAATAAGCCGCTTGGGATGCTCCTTCAAGCCATTTTTCATCTTCGGTTAAATCGTACAAACAAAGGAAAGCCTCAATAATCTTTTGCCCGGACTCACGGTCTTTTACATACGGATTATCAATTACACTTCCCACATATTTATAGGGTTCATGAATCTCGCGATAGCAAAATTCTCCGGCTTTAACAGCAGCTGTCTTATAGCATTCTTCCTTAGTAACTATATACATGTAAGTAAGAAAACGGATCAGATTGGAAGTAAGTAGTTTACCCGAATCTATAGAAGTTCCGCCATTGTCAAAAGCTTTGTCCCAGCTACCGTCGGCATATTGTCGGCTCACCATCCAGTCAGCTGACCGCCGGCAATAATCCAACCAATTAGTTTTACTTCCGGGAAAATGTTTTTCAGCATGCGACCATGCTAAAATCATAGCCTCCAATCCACCTTGCATATTACGTAAGTCATTATGATTACGAAAGAAATTCCAAGGAGATATATCCCACCATATCCGTGGCATCCCATTAGGCGCCGAACTGTTCTCCGCCCAGAAATCAAGTATCTGCTCTCCCTTATCCGTATAGATGGAATTATTGGTTTCCAAACCTTTCCGGTAAAGATAATATGCGCAAGGAATCTGCATCCCCACAAATCCCATAGAATAGGAAATCTCATTCACTTCTCCACTTGGAAGATATACGGAGAAAGGGAAACCGGGGGCATTATTATCCTTCAGCCAATAATGATCTAAAACCTCCAGACTGTAATTCATTACATCTTCGTTATCCACCTCCAATACTTCAGGATTGTACAGATTGAACGTCGCTTTCCAGTGTTCCTCAAGCGCTTTTGGAAAAGCTGCTTCTTTTTTAAATTGCAATTCCAGCATATAGGCATGCTCTACACCAACCCGTACAGGATGACTCCGACGCGCCCACCGTCTTTCATGACTTCCACCTCCATCTGCATAAGTATGCTCACCTTCAGAACCAGGAAAACAATATACTAATGCAGGACTTTGGCTTGCCAAATAAAAACCCAATGAGCCGAAATGCATATCCGCATTTACCAGATGATCCATTCCCACCTCTTCCTTAAAAGTAACCGGATTGAGATTATAGTCTGCCAAAGCAACAGATACCTCCGAACTTTTATTTCTGAACATGGCCAGAGGTAATCCCATACGTTCCTCACGAGCCAGTATCCAATCATGAGTAAAATCTGCTCCTATGGAGGATTCACTTAAATTAGATTCATCTTTATATATGAGAGAAGGTATAAAATATTCGCATCCGGTAATAGCTTGCTGTACTTCATTCCGCACCATAAAGTAAGAGTTGAACGCATGATCCTTACCGGAAGCTTTCATGACATCTACTACTCTCGACAAGCGTAATCTATCTTCATTCTCCGCCACGGTATATATATCCGTCACTTCAAAATCAGAACCGGAGTCTGTGATTATCCTGGCTTTACAAACCAATCGATCATTTTGTTTTTCTGCTTCCTGATACGCTGCCCTGTACCATTTAGACGACTGTACACCTACTGGGAATACCTCTAAACACACAATCGCTTCATCGACAGGTATATATTTCTGCCCCCATCCTGCTATTGTTACTGTATAACCTGTATTCTCTTTCCAGGCGAGTATAAGTTCCGGATTACCGGAACCTATACTAATATTTTCATTATGAACCGGGCCTGGAGGCTCCTCTGTTAAATCATCATTATCTGAACATCCTGCATTCAGCATCAGGCAAAAAACAACTGTTATAATTTTCATTATTTTATTGTCCATATTCTAAATTGCATAGATAGTAAATGCTGTAAATGATAATGCATTCGTTTCTCCACCCGGGAAATTGACTACATATCCCATACTAACTTCCGTTTCTTGTTCCAAAGTTATATTAAGTGGCATGGAAACACGACTTGCAGGATCTCCACAATCACTCTGGGCTATAATACTCGGACTTTTCCATTCAATTCCTTTACCTTTTGCTACAACAAAGAAAGCACGGTCTTTTCCACCTTCATTTTCAATATCCCACCAATTGAAACCACGGGTAGCTATAAACAGGTATTTTCCTGCAGGCAAAGTGAATGTCTGATAAACAGCTCCCTGTAAGGCAGTAGGATTCCCCCAGTTCTCAGCACACATAAACAAGCGGTCACTCCAACCGTCATACATTGTATACTGTACGGCTGCGTTAGATGTTAACCAGTCTGAAAGGATGCCACGACGAGAATCCGGGAAATAGGAAACAACATTAAACGGCTGTTTATAATTCTTTAAATATTGATTCGTAATATCATCAAACTCTTCCGGAATTCCAGTAATTTCTTTCGTTTCTGAGAAAAGATAATAATCAGGAATGTTCTCCAACTCAAGTGCCACACGATAAAAAGCATTGTCCCTGTAATTCTCTTTATAGCCGGTACGATATTTTATCGCATCTATAGACACCGTCAGTTCTCCGTCACCGCTAAAATTAGCATCCACTTCCTGTTCGGCAACAACCGGACTTTTACTGTTTACAAAGTGGTTAATACCTAAATAAATACGAGCTTTCACTATACGTGGAGCAGGCTTACTTGTTCCGGAAACTTTCTTCACCTTAAACTTGGCAACAATGTTAATGCCTTCTAATTTTGCATCCAAATCAGATATCTCATAATAAGGTGTGATGTGAAAATCCTGACGTACATCCTTTTTCAGATCATAATAAATAGAATCATATCCTACTGTCCCAGCTGGAAACTCATTTATTTCGAACGGATACTTTACATTCCCTAAAGTTAGTTTATATTCTCCGGAATGTAGCAATTGCTGGTATGAACCATCAGCCAAAGTGTGCATTTTCGTTCCCCAGTCTACCTTACCAAACCCTTCCTGGAAAAAGAGAAATATATCACGCGCATCATTACCATCACATAGAAATGGTTTATCATTATAGAGTAATTGCCCAGAGAAAGTTACGCTCGGCGCATCATAATTATCATACTCACAAGCAGTAAACAATATCGTAGCCAATAATAATATAATAATCTTCTTCATAATCAATTTACTATTAATAGGTTTTAGTGTTTCGGATTCTTCTCAATATACGGATTACCTTCTGTCATCGGATATTCTGCATAATACATATCTTGTCCGAATCGGATAGGTAATCCCTTCTCATTATCATTACCACGATGCTCAATATACACCCTTCGGAAAAGCCACTTTCCATCTTCCGGCTGTCCCGGAGCATACACTTTATAAGGCCACAAGCCAGTCATCCGGGCTGTCGAAGTATTCCAGTCACCCGACCATATCTGATCAGCAATACGCCACCTCTTCAGATCATAAAAACGATGATCCTCAAAAGCCAACTCTATCTTACGCTCATTCTGCAAAAGTGCAAGTGTCAAATCCGAACTTTCAATACGGAAAGCGGTACCTCCGGCACGTTCTCTTACTTCATTCAGACAATCAGAAGACAACTGTAATGTATTGCTGCCTTTATAATTAGCAACACCAAGTTGATTAAGATAATAAGCAGCCTCAGCCGCATTAAGCAGAATTTCTCCATATCGGAAAATGATATACGGTACTGCGCTCTTTCCTGATGCTTCGGAACCAGTAACCGGATCTATATATTTACGCAACAAGAAACCTGTATGGCTGGTATAATAACTATTACGGATAGGACCGTCAATGCTGGTCAGTTGCTGCCCATTATAAAAGTTTTTGTCCGGATCGTATACATTCTCGATTAAATCCAGCATTTTCAAATCATAACCGGAAGCAGTTTTCACAGCCAGCCCTGCCTGTAATTGAATCTCTTTTCCTCTGAAATCCGTACCAGGCAGAATTACGGTTCCCCACAAACGCGGATCACGTCCTTCGAAAATACCCATCGGAGAATCATAAAGAACATAGTTATAAGCGGAAGTTTCATTTCCCATTGATTCGATAATCTCATTACCCACATAAGCATTCAACTGTGATGAACCGGAATTTATAGTTTCAAAACTCTCGACCAAGTTTAATGTCGGGTTCACATGGCCACCAAAATTAGCAGTTGAACGTTGAGAACGAGGAATATTCCACACTGTAAAATTGTTTGGGAAATCAGTACTTCCATCATAATCACGAATGAGAATAAGTTCCGGGTTATTCGTCTTGGATACAAACACATTATTAAAGTTCTCACCCAGACTGCTTCCAGTACCTTTTAGCAAAGAATACCGTCCTATTTCCTTTAGTTCCAGATAGGCATCAATACAACTTTGCAGATATTCTGTTGCTTTATTCTTAGAGATTCCAACTGCTCCGCTTGTCAAGGTCAATCCCATTGTTTTACTTTTATCCTCATTGTAGGCTAAAGTACCTGCATATAACATTGCACGTGACTTGAGTGCCAATGCAGAAGCCTTAGTGGCACGTGTGAGTAAGCTACTTCCCTGCGGAGCAATATCAAGCGCCTCTTTCACTTCATCCATTTCTGTCGCAACAAACTCATATACGGCTGCCTCTGTATCACGGGGTTTAGCATATTCTATCGGAGTAGTACTATAATCGTACACTTCTGTAATTAAAGGTACACCTCCCAGATTTTTCACCATATTGAAGTAAGTAAATGCTCTTAGAAAACGTGCTTCACCAAGAAAATAAGCACGTTGATTTTCAGGCAAATGTGAGGTTTTCTCTGACAAATTCCTGATATGAATATTGATATCCCTTATCAGATTATAATCATAGTAATTACGGTAGGTACGACCAACATTACTCGAAAATTGCCAATAATAACTATTACTGGTAGCCTCATCCCACCTGCATATATCATAAGATTCATTATCCGAAGCGAAGTTCTGGTCCAACTTGATGCGCTCGTATAAATTTGCAGCAATACTACTGATACTGGCAACAGATGAATATGCTTGATCCTCGGATAATTCTTTGGGATCATTCTGACTCAACCAGTCTTCACACGAGGTAAAGCTCAACAAAGCGACACATGCATATACTAATATTTTTGTTTTCATATTTATGCTCTTCTTTTAAAATTTAACGTTAACACCTAATGTCAATACCTTATGTTGCGGATAGTCCTGACCATTCACTGTTGAAATTTCAGGATCAAAACCATAATCATGCAACGAACTCAGACAGAAAAGATTGGTTCCTTGGAAATATATGCGGCATTGTTCCATACCTACCTTTCTTATCCAGTTTTTGGGTAAAGAATAGCCAACTACAAGATTACGGAGACGCAGGTAATTAACTTCTCTCGTATAGAAACTGTTCCACCAACGCCCCGAATGACTTTCCTGTCCACGCAAGGCCGGGAATTTCCCTGGAATCCAAGGAGACTTCGGATCAAAAATATCTTCATGCCTCCATACGTCAATATTGTTATAGTAATATCCATTCACGCTGCGCGTTACACCCCACTTCAAATCCCAGTCAGCAACAAATGTATTTTTAAAACCACCGGCAAAGTCAGCAGCCACATCAAATCCTTTCCATTCAAAGCCTAAATTAATGCCCATTGAAATCAACGGATTCTTATTGGATGTACTTGAATCCCAGGGCCAGTCAGCCGATGCATAGGCTTGAGGACGTTCGTCAAAATCATTGATAATTCCATCACCATTGACGTCACGAAGTATTACGTCACCTGGACGAACAGTAGCATTATTTTGACCGTCCTGATCAACCGGATAACTATCAATCTGTTCCTGTGTTTCAAAACGACCGATAACTTCCCACATCCATACACCTCCGGCATTACCCTGATCTGTATTGAGCACTACATTGGACCAGCGATTGGATTGTGCCCAACGATATTTATCCCATGCATTACCGAATATTTCTCCATGACGTTTACCATTTTTCTGCCGGGCAAATGTTATATTAGCCCCAACACTATACTTTAAATCTCCAACTTTATCATTCCATTTCACAAATGCATCGAATCCTACCGTCATATCTGAATTCATATTCTCAGGTAAAGCACTCAAACCTGTCTCCAACGGAAACATAATATCACTCGGTGTACCCGGAATACCATCACGCATACGTTTAAAGAGGTCAAACTCTCCTGTAAGCCGATTATCAAAGAAGCCAAAATCAATACCGACATTCATCAATTTAATTTTCATCCATGAAATGGTGGTTACAGGAATTCCCTTAGGTGCCGAGCCTATTACTTTTTTACTTTTCACAGAACTGAACGGGTCATCAGGCATAAGTGACTGACCTTTGTAATAAGTATACCCGGAAAGGTATGCAAAGTCAGGATACAAACCGCCCAGATTATCATCTCCCATCATACCATACGACGCTCTCAACTTCAGATTCGAAAACCAGCTACTTATAGATGAATTCTTAAAAAAGTTCTCTTCCGAAATACGCCATGCCGCACTAATTGAGGGAAAAAAGCCCCATCGGTTGCCTTTCGGGAATTTCCATGAACCATCATAACGGGCCGATAAATCAAGAATATAACGGTTTTCATAATCATAACCTGCACGGAATACCCAGCTGGCTGTAGAAGTTATAGCTTTATTCTCGCTTACCAAGTTGTTATCATTAGTTGATATAAGATCTATAAATTCATTTTCAACTGGATGTTGCTGTACATTCAGCGAATGATAATCCCGTTTGGTAAACTCAAAACCACCTACACCAGTTACATGATGTTTACCAAACATATTGTCATAGTTTAGCAGAAACTGTCCGGAAAACTCTTTGATAGTCGTATCAAATCTTTCCATCCAAGTTTCATTAGCAGCTGATTTATCATAGGCTACAATGTATTCATCCGCAGCCCTGTCATAAGTATACTCTTTCCAACCTTTCTCCAGATTATTCACCTTATTCTGAGAGGTCCAATAGGAGAAAATGCCTTTCCCCGTCAGCCCCTTAATAGGTGTTTTCCACTCCATATCCCAATCAATCTGTACCACGGTAGTATTGTTATCTGATTTACCTGCATTATCAGTAGTTAGTGCAGCCAGGTTAAGACCAGAAGCACCGGGTACATTATTCAAATAGTTGGGGTTATCATTTGCATAAGGACGATAAATGGGCGGAAGATTAAAAACCGCCTGACGGGCATTTGCATAATCATCACTACCCGGAAGAGCTGGATTAGTACGATTCTCCAAACGTCCGTTCAACCGGAAACCCAACTTCAGTTTCTCACTGATATCAATATTGAAATTAGACTGAATATTAGTACGTTGAAAATTATAATCCTTGAAAACCGCATCCTGGTCAATATTACTGATTGATAAATAATAGGTGGTCTTATTTCCACCACCACTCAGGTTTGCATGTATGTATGATTGAGGTGCTGCATTACTAACATAGTTATCTCCCCAATCAAATCCACGATAGTCTTCACCAGTTTCTGGATTATAATATCCCGTACGCCATTTTTCCAATTCAGCTCTAGCCACATCCGGAGCAACTGACAGGGTACCCAGATTAGCCTCCTTCATATAATTAGCATATTGCCATTCATACGCATTCAACATTCTGGGATAAGAAGTCCATGATTGCCAACTGTAATTGAAGTCCAAAGTTACGGCTGCCTTTTGGTTCTTAGAACCATTTTTTGTAGTAACCAGTACGACTCCATTCGCTGCTTTTACTCCATAGATGGCAGCTGCTCCGTCTTTCAGTATAGAAATGTTCTCAATATCATTTACATCCAGATTATTAAACTGTGCCTCATCTTTTATAATACCATCTATCACAAAGAGAGGAGTACCCATATTTCTGATCTGAATAGAAGTACCGCTACCCGGCTGTCCCGACTTCTGTCGGGTAGTGATACCAGCTATTTTACCAACCAATGCTCCAGAAACAGTCGAAGAAGTAGTACGGGCGATATCTTCTGTACCAATAGTAGTGACTGCCGCAGCAATACTCCCTTTACGTTTAGTTCCATATCCCACCACAACAATCTCATCCAGAATTTCCTGATCTTCTTTCAATATAACAGAAAGAAATGGTTTATTTCCAGCTGTAACTTTTACAGTTTTATAGCCTACGTAAGAAAATTCCAAAACGTCGGTACCAGCAACATTCAACTGAAACATTCCATCAGAGTCAGTAACAGTGCCTGCACTCGTACCGGCAACCCGTACTGACACCCCTATCAAAGGTTCATCATTGTCATCGGTAACTTTCCCTTTTACCGTTTTCTCTTGCTGAGTAATAACAACAGACTTTGTCGTTGCATAGCCTTCTGATATGAAGAAATTCCCTAAGGCTATTGATAAGAGAATAAATTTCAACAAGCGAAGCTTGTTACTAAAGAAATCGTTCATCATCTTATTAGTTTTAAAGATTAATAAAACAGGTTCAATAAAAACATTAACGAGGGTTAACAACATCGTAATGCAAAGATATCCCCCTCATTCAAATACCAGTGAAAATAAGCCGTTATTAAGTATCAATAATCTGTTATTTCAGGCGTTTGAATGATTTCTAGTATTTTTTGAATGATTACTTTTGAGTGTTATATGTATGTTTGCAGCGGTTAACAACACTCCCGTATTATTATAAATCTATTAATTCAACCATTATGAAAAAGTATAATTTATTATTTGCTTCTCTCTTATTCCTATTTCCCAATGAGACGATTGCTCAAGAAAGAGCAATTATAAAAATAGACACAGATCGCGTAATTGACCAGATCAATCCTCATCTATACGGAAATTTTTCGGAACATCTGGGACAAGGTATATATGGAGGTATTTATGATCCGAAGTCTATTCAGGCAGATGAAGATGGCTTTCGCAAAGACGTCATCGAACAGACAAAAGAGTTAAAAGTTTCCATCTTACGATGGCCCGGAGGGAATTTCGTTTCAGGTTACCATTGGGAAGATGGTATTGGAGATCGTAGCAAACGCCCTACTCGGATTGACCTGGCTTGGGGAGGTAAAGAAAGTAATATGATAGGAACAGATGAATTCATTCAATTTGCCCGCAAAGCAAAAGTGGAACCTTATTTCTGTGTCAATCTGGGAACCGGTTCATTGGATGAAGCACGAAATTGGGTGGAATACTGCAATGTGGAGAAAGGAACATACTACTCAGACCTTCGCCGTAAAAATGGATTTGAAAAACCGCATAAAGTAACGTATTGGGGGTTAGGCAATGAAGTAGACGGTCCGTGGCAAATGGGACACAAATCACCCGAAGATTATTCTAAAATGGCAATAGAAACAGCAAAATTAATGCGCTGGATTGATAAAGACATCAAGCTCATTGCCAGCGGTTCAAGCAATTACGATGCCGACTGGAATAAATGGAACCGGACAATACTGGACGAAATGTATAACTACATCGATTACATCTCTCTTCATCATTATTCGCACAACACCTCAGATTACTACACATATCTGACAAATACTATTGAAGTAGAGAACTACATCCGTATTGTAGAACAACAGATAAAGGAAGCGAAAATGAAGAATCGTTCTTCCAAAGATGTTTTTATAGCTTTCGACGAATGGAATGCATGGACTCGGACATTCGGAGGTACTGACAATACCCTATCGGAAATATATGATTTACAGGACGCTCTTATTGTAGCGCAATACCTTAATATATTCTTACGTACTTGCGACATTGTCAAGATGGCCAATATGGCGCAATTAGTAAATGTCATTGCTCCGATGCGTGTTGACAATGATAAATTATGGAAGCAAACCACTTATTACCCACTCTATCTTTTTGCCAATAACTGCCGTGGAAAAGCACTGGACATATACATAAAAAGTCCGGCATATTCTACTGATAAATATAAAGAAGTTCCTTATCTGGACGTTTCATCCACTTATGAACCTTCACGGAACGAAGTAGTGATCAATGTCGTTAACCGTAATAAAGACAAAGCTATTACAGCTGATATCCTTTCTCAAACCGGCTCTTTCGATAAAAAAGCGACAGCCAATATTGTATCAGGAGCAAATACAAATATTACAAACTCTGTAAACGAACAGAACGTTGATATAAAGAAAGAAGAAATAAAAACTTCCGGTGAGAAAATAACATATTCATTTGCTCCGCGATCATTCACACAGATTATTGTAAAAGTAAAGTAATCCTCTTTCACAAAATGACATCATTCTTTATAAGATTGTCATAACATACAAAGGCTGAATCAAACTAGGATTTTTGATTCAGCCTCAACTATTTGAATATATACTTTCCTTGCTGTATTACTCCGTAACCAACGGACGTTTACGCCAGTCATCCTTCACATAGCTGTCGGGATAGACTGTTTTATCTTTTAACTCACCACCTTTCAGGCGTATCCAGGAAGTAAAGGTACGTTCCCCCTCCTTCAACACAATTACGCGTGCACCGTTAGATAAATGGTTATATTCCGTATTACCACCTGTGAAACGTCCATAAGCCAGTACGATACCTTTCCACATAACTGAATAGTCATTATCATGGTCATGTCCGACAAAAGTACCCATTACATCACCTGCCTCCTTCATAGCGGCAAACATACCGGTATTAATAGCAGCTGAACAAGCTTTCTCCATACGCGTACCATAAAGGATGGCGTTCTCATCAGAAGCTGCTTCGTTGTATTCGGACAGCGGGATGTGGAAGAATGCCAAAGCAGGCAAAGGCTTTCCGTTATTCTTAGCGGTAAAAGCTGCACTTTGTTGACGATACCAGTTCACCTGATCGAATGTAAGCCAGTCATACCCTTTCACATCCGGTAATTTGGAGTACGAGTGAGAATCCAGGCAATAGAGCACTGAAGCATCTTTCTTACCATCCGAAGATTTCACGGTGAGGACGTAGTCGGGAGACTCAACGCTACCACGGTCGGGCTGGATGTTGTAAGGCATGGAACGGATTATATCGTATAATTCGGCACGCGTTTTGCCTTGTTCGTTATCATGGTTACCGAAAGTCACGACAAAAGGTATCTTACGGGAGGAAGCACAATCAAGCACGGCTCGCATGGCTGTATCAGCAGGCGGTGCATAAACTACATCTCCGGTAAAAACAATCAAATCGGGACGTTCGGCATCCAGAACTTCATTGATACGCTTCAAGGCAATGGCTGAAGTTGGATTGTGATACTGAAAATGGATGTCGGTAAACTGGACGATTTTAAACTCTCCGTTCTTGTTAAACTTTAAGGGGGCAACCTGTGCCTGGCAGAACAGAACTGTCAGAAAAGCCAGACAAAGGGTTAAAGAAATTCTCTTCATGTTGTTAGTAATTAGTTTTTAGGTAGTTTATTAGGTTGAAATCAGTATTATTCTTTGGTTATCAAAACTGTTGCATAAGCTGAGATACCTTCTTCGCGACCGGTAAAACCAAGTTTTTCCGTAGTAGTGGCTTTGATGGAAATGTCGTCTTCATCTATTCCCATTACTTTGGCAAGCGTCTGCTGCATGGCGGGAATATGGGATTTCAGTTTGGGGCGTTCTGCACAGATGGTTGCATCAATGTTGCCCACGGAATAGCCTTTGGTTGCAATCAGTTCTACGGTTTTCTTCAGTAATATTTTGCTGTCTATGTCCTTGAACTCTCCTGCGGTATCGGGAAAATGATAACCGATATCACGCATATTGGCGGCTCCCAGCAAGGCATCGCAAATGGTATGAATCAGCACGTCGGCATCCGAATGTCCGAGTAATCCTTTCTCATGCTCCAGGCGGATACCGCCTAACCAGAGTTCACGTCCTGCCACCAACTGGTGTACATCGAAGCCAAAGCCTACACGTATTTTCATATCGTTCTTCTTTTATTTTATTGGATGAATGCACGAAAGTACGGAAAAAAAAGCAAGTGGGGAATAAAGACAGAACGCAAATTACACAAATTACGCAATTTTTCGTCTTATATAAGGCAACCGATAGGGGCCTGAAAGAAATTGCGTAACCTGTGTAATTTGCGTTCTATTCCGTATTCCTTATGATTTACGGTCTATCCGGCAGTTGGGACAGCAGGTCTTTGTAGAATGCCCTGACGTCCTTCCAGTGATAGAAAGGAGCGATGTCGGTCTTCACCGGGATACTCACTTCTTTCTCGTTCAGCATGAACTTCACGATGATATCGTCTGCACTGCCTTTCTTACGGAAGAAAACAATCTGCACATTGGCAGCCATAGGCACCATTTTGAAGTTACACCATGCCTGATAGAATTTGGCCGGATCGGACTCTTCATTATAACAATTCTCCAGTCTCAGCAAGCCTACCAGAGGAATAACATTACCGTCGTGTCCGAAGCGGAAAGTGGCCGAGTTTGTACCGGAGGCAATCGCCGCGTCTGCCGAGTCCATGATATTCTCAACCAGAGATTTAGCGTTTGCCAGCATCAGTCCGTTCGTCATGGGCGAAGGGCCGTCGCATACATAGTTCTTATAGTTATGTATCTGCCAGATATCAAACAATTCCTGCTTCTCAAAGATATCATAAAAACAAACCTCCGGTTCCACGTTCTGCATATCAGAAGCAACCCAATACAGACCGCGCATCAGTTCTTCAGGATTCACATTCTTACGAATATACTCTTTGCTATTGAACAGTGTATTCATCAGACGTTCCGGACGGACATGTTCTTCTTCGAACTTACGGAATTCCTCATACCAAGGCCCTTTGCGTGAAGTAAACTTCATAGCTTCCTGTGTATGGAAATTTAGGTAATCCATATATTTATTGCTGGATTCGCGCTCAATCCGCATCTTCGGGTTGAATTCCTTCAGGCGTTCGCAGAATGCATCCATGCTGAGCACGCAACGGATAACTACGGTAGAGCGGGCAGACATTTGCGGTTCGCCTTTAAATACTTCAGGGAATGCCTGATACATACGTTCGGCAATGCCTCGTTGTTGCTTCACTCCTACCGGACTGAGGTCGCCGCCGTGTCCTTTGGCATCTGCCCAGACAATGTCCAGACGTTTACGGACATCTTCGCCCAAATCGGTTAATGCTCCGGCTGCATGGGCTTTCTCAAATACTTCCATCACGCGGACGTAGTCTTCATCCGCAATTAGCCAGCGGGAACCATGACGGCCATAGTGACTGATATAGAACGGTTCATAACCTTTCGGAGCCTTGGTCTGGACGCCCGAAGGACCGGGGTAAGCGTAATATACACCACCTGTCGTTGCAATATCATTGAAGATTTCTTCGCGTGTGGCTTGTGCATATAAGCCTTGCACAGCAAAAGCGGCTAACAGGACGATAGAAAAAAGAGTTCGTTTCATTCTCATAAACAAGTTGTTATTTTTAATGTATTTATTATTGTATTAGTAAAAACGTTATAGGAATGAATAAGACTCACCACAGATTACACAGATTCACATAGATTTATTAATCTAATAATCAACAAAATAGAATCTGTGTCAATCTGTGTAATCTGTGGTGAATTAATTCATAACCGAAAAGTAATGAATCAACCTTCATCCTTATTTCTGATAATCCGGATTCTGTGTCAGATACGGGTTCGTGGTAAACTCATCCTGCGGAATGGGATACAATTTGTACTTATCGTTCACATCTTTACCCACATACGTACCAACTTCACCGTCGCTGCTACCTTTCCAGTCCCAGTTATATCCTTTTGTGAATTTGCCAAAGCGGATCAGGTCTGTGCGACGCACCAACTCCATATTCATCTCACGGGCTCTTTCATCCAGAATGAAGTCCAGATTCAACTGGCCGTCGGTAATACGACCGGATACCCCGTCACCATAGTTACCAGACATATAAGCACGGTCTCTGATTTCATTTACATAACCCAGCGCCTCAGCACGCGTGCCTTCCGCAGCCCCGCGAAGAATAGCCTCAGCAGCCATCAGGTAAGCATCTGCCGTACGGAACATCGGGAGGTCTACAGACGAATACTTAGTACCGCCATCTACCAATTCCTTACGGTCCTTGGTTACATTTCTCCATTTGATGCACGCATAACCATTCTCAAAAGTCTTCTGGAAAGCCTTACCTTCTACCCAAGTTTCCTTTGTATGACCGATAGTAAAGAACTGTGCACGCTTATCTTTCTTATTATCTCCCCAGGGATCATTTTCATAGAAGGTTTGGTCAGCCTCATCAAACTTATCTACAAGCGCCACCTTCACACGGGCATTACCCCAACCACGGCTACCTACTCCGGTTTTTACATAGCTATCCATCGGACCATTCATCAATGCTTTAATCAGAAAGTTGGTTCCGGCACTGCTCTGTGCATAGTCAGCATCCTGCACCAAAGGCCAGATAATTTCGGAGCAAGTATTGTTATCTGCCAGGAAGATGTGACGGTAATCAGAAGCCAACGGATAATTACCTTCCGTAATCACTTTCTTGGCATATTTATAAGCATTGGTATATTCATTCTTGCCTACCCATGTTTCGGCATTCAGATAGACACGTGCCAAGAGAAACCAAGCCGATACACGATCCACACGGCCATATTCATTCCGCTTCGGTTCTTTCAGCAAGGTTGTCAGTTCTTCCGTTTCGGAAACCACATAGTCGTAGATTTCCTGGCGGGTCTTCTGATGAGGAATCGTACCTACATCCATCGTTTCATCAATGAAAGGACCCGAACCGTACAAGTCGCAAATCATGCTGTAGCAATAAGCACGGATGAAGCGTGCTTCGGCACGGTAATAAGGCATTTCAGCCTGCAAAGCATCGTATACGCCACGGTCTTTCAATTTTCCTTCCGTACTTTCGCGCAAGAACTCATTACAGTAGTTAATGGCCATATACAGACGATAATATGAATAGCAAATAATCTTTGTCGAAGGGTCCCAGTTCATATACAACAGTGACAAACTTCCATGACTGCCACCGGAATGGAAAACGATCTCATCCGTACAAGCCTCTTGCAAATAGAACAGGGCACGTGTATAACCACTATAACCTTCATCAATACCCGGCACGTCACCGTTTCCGCCATCACCACCCTTTTGTCCGGTCTGGATAAGGCTGGCGTAACACTTTGCCAATACTCCGATGTATCCCTCAGGCGTAGAATAAACCTTCTCGCCCACCAATTCATTGTCGTCCAAAGGCAATGTATCCAAATCTCCCAGACAAGAAGAAAGAAGGAAGAGAGATACCAGACATATACTTACTAACTTGAAATATTTCGTTTTCATTGTTTTCTGATTTTTCATGAATTAAAAATTAAGATTTACTCCCAGCATGAACATACGCGGGCGCTGATAGATGTTCTTATCGATGCCGCTATAAATTTCCGGGTCAAGACCGCTATAGCCTGTCAGTGTACATACATTCTGCACGGTGAAAGAGAGACGAAGAGAGGTCTTTTCGTTCCACAACTTATCGAAGGTATGTCCTAACGTAATGTTGTCGATACGGAAGAAGTCGCCTTTCTCCAGGAAGTAATCGGTATAGATGCGATCCTGCGTAAATCCGGTTTCAAGGGTAGAACGCAGAATATTGCTGGAAACGCCGGTTCCGCCATAAAGTCCGTCCAAAGAATCGGAGGCTTTCACATAGTTATAAACATAAGCACCGAAGCTTCCATGTCCGTTGATACCCAAATCCCAGTTCTTGTATGTCAGACGGGTAGAAAGACCGCAGTAGTAAGGAGCTTTGGAGCTTTTGCCGGTCACGTACTTGTTGGCATCTTCTTCGCTGCTGGTGACGGAACCATCTTTTGCGATATATTTGCCATCCAGCGGCTTACCATTATCATCATAAGCCTGTTGCAACAGGTAGAAAGTATTCGGAGTTTCGCCTACCATGTGGACTTGCAGATATTTACCCGTACCACCGGCATTACCTGTCTTCACATAGTTGTCTTCACGGTCAATGGTGTTCAGCTTTGTAATTTCGGAAGTATTCCAGGTAAAATTACCGCTGACAGTCCATTCCCAATCCTTATTCTTCACGGGAATCACGTTGATACCGATTTCCAGACCTTTACTCTTCATATTACCGATATTGGTCTCAATCATATTGGTAAAGTTGCTTCCGGCAGGAACGAATATCTTATTCAGCAGGTCTTTGGTAGTACGCCAGTAGTAGTCAATCGTACCGGAGATGCGGTTGTTCAGGAAACCATAGTCGATACCGATATTATAAGTTTCGGTAGTCTCCCACTTGATGTTGGCATCGTAGCCATTGGGACGGTAAGTAGTGTACCATTGATCACCGAAGTAATAGCGGGATTCGTCATAAGATGCCGTATAAGTCGGCAGGTGCTGATAGTATGAACCGATGGATTGCTGACCGGTCTGGCCGTAGCTCAAACGGAGTTTCAAATCGGACAGGGCTTTGAAGTTCGAGAGGAAAGCCTCTTCGTTCACACGCCAGGCTGCCGCAACTGAAGGGAAATACCCCCAACGGTTATCGGGAGAAAAACGTGAAGAAGCATCTGCACGCAGAGTAGCCGTCAACATGTAGCGTTGTTTCCAGGAGTAGTTTACACGTCCATAGAAAGAAAGCAGGTAAAGTTCGGCTTCGGCATGCTGGGGAGTAGCCAGTTCTTTGCCTTCGGTGTCGGTGGTTACACTATTATTCTTATACCAGAAACGTTGCCAGCCATAACCACCCATGACATTGATGTGATGATCTTTCAGTTCCTTATCGTAATTGGCATAGAAATCGAGCAAAGTGTTGCGCTTGGTCTGATGGTATTTATAGCGCTTGCCCGTACCGTCATTCTGATTTCCAGTGTACATGGAGGGAGCAAGATCGGGCACATTTTCACGATTGTCATTCTTCTGGATGTCATAGCCCATATTCAGATTGAAGCGCAGGTCTTCCAATCCGTGCACCTTGTAGTCGAGGGCAATGTTACCGATAGAACGTTTTGTTTTTTCGAGTTTGTCAGCCAGTTCCAGATCGGCAACCGGATTCGCAGCGGCCAGCGTGATGGGTTTACCGCCATTCATCCATGTATAATATCCCAGACCTACATTACCTTCATAGTCTTCGTAAACAGGACGGGTAGGATCAAAAGAGATGGCACTGCCAATCACGCCTGTTGAAACCGGTTGATTATTCTCAATACTTCCCTTGACGTTGATATCTACAGAAAGATGTTTATCAAAGAACTTCGGAGACAAACCTACACTGGCGTTGATACGCTCGTAGTTATTATTCTTCAATGTACCATTCTGGTTAGTATATCCTACGGATACACGGTAAGGCATATTCTTCAAAGCTCCGGTCATGGACAAGTTATGATCCGTACCCAATGCCACGCGGTAGATTTCTTTCTGCCAGTCTACATCTGCATTGCCCAGCTTGAAAGTCTCCGGAGCATTGGCATGCTCGGCAAAAGCCTGACGGAATTCTTCAGTAGACAGTACATCCATATACTGATATACATTGCTTACTGTCATGTTTCCGTTATAGTTGAAGGAGGGACGGGAGGTACCGTCAACACTTCCCTTCTTGGTAGTGATGATGATGACACCATTGGAAGCACGCGAACCGTAAATAGCTGTGGCAGAAGCATCCTTCAATACTGTAAAGGAAGCAATGTCGTTCGGATTGATGGCACTGATAGAAGTATTGCTTACGGGTACTCCATCGATAACAATCAGCGGATCATTATCTGCCGACAAAGAGGCTCCCATACGGATACGGATGGTACCGCCGGCCACCCGGGGGCCTGTATCGGTATATGACGAGCCCCCAAGAGGATACGGGTGCCCCCCGCCGCTACCCGGTGCACCATTGCCCGGCACGATATTCACACCGGCAACTTTACCCACCAGAGCATCTTCAGCAGTCAATTGCTTACCTTTGTTCAGCTCATCCGGTTTCACGGTCAGCAAAGATCCGGTCACGTCGCCTTTCTTCACCTGTCCGTAGCCGATGACTACAACTTCGTCCAGTAACTCACTGTCTTCCTGCATGGTAACTACAATGAGAGGTTTGTCTGTCACGGTGATTTCCTGTCCTTTATAACCGATACAGGTGACGGTAAGTACATTTCCGGTAGCCGCCTTCAGTGTAAAATTGCCGTCCACATCGGAAATAGTACCTATAGAAGTACCTTTAATAAGAATGTTAGCTCCGATAACCGATTCACCGGTAGCATCCTTCACATGCCCTTTCACCACGATGTCTTGTGCTGAAAGCGACAGGGATAGTAGTAATCCCAACAAAGGGAGAAGTCCCTTGACAAGTCTAAAAATGTTTTTCATAAGGTTATTATTATAATTAATAAAAAAATAATTTTCTCTTACCTCTGTACCTGTAGGGGCGAATCTCTGTTCGCCCGCACACGGCACAGACTTTTTTCTATAATCCTCGTGTAACCTGTTTACCCGATAAAAACCAATACCCAAAGAAAATCTATTGTTAACTTTAATTTCTACGGCAAAGTTAAAGCATTACTTTCAGGGGAAGTGATCTGAGTAGATGGGCAAAGTAGACGAAAATAGAAATTAAAAAGAGATAAACAGCTGATATTCTGAAGATAAACTTCTCCTTTTATAGACAAGAAAAGTAGATGAGAGGAGATGTTTGAGGAAAATAAAAGGAGGCAAAAATAGCCTCCTCACTTCGATAGCACACCATTCTACAAGAATTCATCAATGCAATATAGTGTTTCTTTATATTTTAGGTAGTCTGTATTCTAAAGCAAATTAATTGCAGATAACTCTTTCGTCAACGCTTGAATACCTTTCTGTATTTTTTCCAATTGCTGCCTGCGAGGTTTATGAACTCCAGCTGCATAATGCCATAACTGACGTTCATTGATTCCCGTGATACGACTTAGCGCAGCTTTGGTAAAGATATTGCTATAATAGTTAATAAAGGTAGCAGCATCAATCTTGAACTTCAAATCAAACTCCCCAGATAACAATTCGCAAGGATCAGGATTATCCTCCAGATACAGTTCAATAGCCTCCTTCATATTATCCTCAATTTCCCGCATATCATTACCCACAGTGATAACCGGGGCACCTTCGATATAAGCACTGAGATTCTTTCCTGCATGTTCGACGATAACTTCTACTGTTTTCATATTACCTCCTATTTTTAAATCATGAAAACAAGGGGGACTTATTTCAGCCCCGCTTGTCTCAAAATGCTGTAATAAGTGCCTTTCTCAACGCCTTTGCTATTGTGATTCGGTACAATAACCACTTTGCCGTCTTTCTCAAACTTCATGTGACTACCCTTCTGACTCCTTAGAACAAAACCGTTCTCTTGCAACATAGTTACAACGTCTTTCACTGATTTGTAACTCATAACGCTTTGGACTTAATTACTATACAAATATAGTAATAATACGAATGCTACCAAACAAATTATTCATTATTTTACTATAATTTACCAGATATATCCTATCTTTCAGCCTATTTGCTGCACGGCTTCCATAAATTCATCCTTGGAAAGCAAAGATTTGTTCCGCACTTTCAGACGATAGTTGTACACTGTCTGGGCAGAATAATGAAGGAAGTTCGCAATCTTCCCACTATCTGTAATACCCAATCTGATCAGAGCAAAGACGCGCAACTCGGGGGTCAGCAGTTCACCTTCCTTCGGACAGATGCGCTCATCTTCCTGAAGTAAAGTATTGAACTGTTCTATGAACTTAGGATAGAGTTTCAGGAACACACTATCGAACGTGTAGAAGAATTCTTTCAACTCATTGGCAACAAAAGAAGAGGAATTGACAGTCTTATACAAATCATCCAATTGCCCGGTCTTGATTTTACGGGCAAGCATTTTCCGTTGTTCTTCCTGCTTGTTGATATATAGAGAGCACATATTGAATACATAGCCGATATATTCTTCCTTCACCTGATTGGATTCCTGCAACTTATCATTCAGTGTATGCAGATCAGAATTGATATGTTTAAGTTCCTCATTCATAGTGTTCACCGCTTTCCGGGCTACATTCAGCCGCTTCATCTGATAGAAAATGAACATCAGAGCAATCAGCAATATGATCAGCAAGACAGATGTCAGAATGACCAGGGCAACCATTTGTGTTTTCTCCTCCTTCAACTTGTTTTCGTACGTCCGGCTGATAACGGGAAGCAGTTCCGAAATCTCCTGCGTACGATAGCGTGCATTGCAGAAGGTGGCATCTTGCATAGAACATTCTATATAGGTATAAGCACGTTTTATATCTCCTTCCTGAAACAGAAGGTTCGCTAACTTCCACAAGGAGATGTATTCCTTCGTTGCCGCCTGAATATCGGCAATAGCCGAAATAGCCAGATATTTCTTCTGCAATTCGGTATTGCCCATAAAGGCATAAGCATTGGCGAGGCCGATAGAAGGAATGGCAACACTGTACCCCTTCTCTTCATGTGTCTTGTAGCAACTTTTCAGTATCTCTATGGCCTCATCATACTTTTCTTCATACAGCAATTTCTCACTCATCATCAACAGATAACCCTGTGAACCGGGACGGCGCATACTGATAATAGAATCTTTATATTGGTATGCCAACCCCCGGTAATGTTCTTTCATCTGATCAGAGAAAGCATAATCCGCCATCAGCGTATAAACCTGGTGATACTGATAATAATAATAGGAAACGCCGGAAGCGTCCAGATCAGCGGACTTGATTCCATCCAGTATTTCCAGCCCTTCCTTATACATGGCCACTCCTATCATTACTTCGGCAATATTCAGTTCAGCCGAACGAATATAAAGGGGATTCTTCATGCGCTTGGCAAGTTCTACGCGCTGATTGGCCACCCATAGAGCCGAGTCCATACGGTAAGAGCGATATTTGCCGAATAATTCGCGGTAAAGATCATAACGCTCCTGGTCGGAATGAGACAGACGGAGTTTTCGTTGCAAGGCATCTATTTGTTCCTGACGTTTCAGGGTGTATTGAGGACGGTTTCTGATAGACATATCAAGTTCACGAAGCAAAGAATCAATTTCACTGGGATAGATATGCAGGGATAGGGATGCTAACAAGACTGCCAAAAACACCTTTAGTTTCCTCATACGAATTTCTTTCTCGGTTTAACAATAGATCTTCACGGACAAAAATACGGAATAAATATCTGAAATGGAAAGTTTCATGAGTCTTTTGGCAGGAATTCACCGGAAACGTTGACGTACGGTTCTGAATAAAATGAACCATCATCCGACACCCTCTATTTTTGAAAAAAAACTCTTTCCGTTCTTTCAGTTCTCACTGACTCCCCCTATTCATCGGCATTCCGGCTGAAACTTCCAGCTTTATAGCTGTTTCAGGTATATTTCAGCCGGAACGCCGATGAACAGGGAGTTTAAGATAAGCTGAAAGACTGAAAGAAGAAAAAACACTTAATGTATTGAATAACATCTGAAAACAAGCAGTCTTATGATCCGGAATAAGCAATGTTATGAATGATTAGATTGCTTATTATCATCCACAACAAGCAATCTAATTTCAGGCAAGTCCGATTCCCTCTTTTAGCATCTATATATCGGTAACGTTGGATATATAGATACTACACATCCGATATATAGGTGCAACGCATCCGGTATATAGATGCTGTGCGTCCGATATATACAGCTAATAATACACTACACACCACTCCCCCCCCTTCTGCCGCAAGGCACTTGTAGCCCGTAACGCGTAGCTCGTAGCTGATTCATCTTCTGCGACGTCCGAACAAGTCCTTTATCCCATCCAGATCAAAACCTAACGTAAAACGAAGTGTCTGGTCGAGCGGATTACTTTGTGCCGTAGATACCAGATAAGCAGCATCCAACGAGAATACGCTCATCTTGAATCCTGCACCAAAAGAAAAATATTTGCGGTTTCCTTTGTTCTCATGTTCCCAGTGATAACCGCCACGAATGGAAAACTGTTCGTGATAAGTATATTCCAATCCCAAAGACCACTGTATCTCCTGCAATTCTTCCTTGAAGCCGCCGGGAGCATCACTGAAAGATTTGAAAATGCCCTTAATGGGAGAAATATCATTATAATCACGGTCCAAACGCTCTTCATACTCTTCCTGCGACTCATCTTCTCCACGAACAGGACGGGTAGGAACCATATACTTATTGGCATCAAAACTAACTCCGATTGTATTATAATCATCTATCGGGAATAACAGGGAAGCACCCAAACGTAAGTTAGTAGGCAAGAACTGGCTGGTATTACCACTATCATAAGAAATCTTCGTACCGATATTGGAAGCATTCAGTCCGAAAGAAAGCATACACTCCCGCTGGGCAAGTATGACGTAATTCGTATAATAGAAGGCAATATCGGCAGCAAAAGCAGAGCCGGCGGAAACTTCTTCATCTTCCCTGTACGCCAGGTCGGAATAAATGTATCGCAAGGCAACCGCAGCAGAGAAATGTTCGGAAAGCATGCGGGAGTACGCCACATCCACCGCCATTTCATAAGGTTTAATGGTATATCCGGGAGAATTCTCATCCTGATATGCTACGGGTACTTCACCCAAAGAGAAATAACGCAAAGAACCGCTGACAGCCTGATAATCTCCGATACGGTAGTAGCCTGCCAGATATGCCAGATCAATATCATTCACCAACTTGCGCAACCAAGGTGTATAGGAAACCGCTACTCCGGCACGGCTGATCGTAAACGGATACTTAGCCGGATTCCAGTATTGAGAGTTTACGTCCGGATCTGTAGCCGCACCCACATCTCCCATACCACCGCCACGGGAGTCAGGGGCAATACCCAAAGAGTTAACACCGGTATTAACGGGATTAAACTGATTCTTGTCCTGGGCAAGAAGGTGTACGGACAAGAAAGCTATGAGTAATAGCAAGATGTATTTCTTCATACGATATTATTTATAATACGATCTCAAATATAAAAAACAAAATCTAACTTAATTCCCCTCCTTTTAGGAGGAGAATTTAGTTACTCCTTTCAATTGAGATACTTATGATTTCTAATAACAATACTAATAAAACAGAGAATCCCCCTGTTTATTGTGACAGGATAATGATTTTCTGTGATTTCGTACTTTCGCGACTACCGTCGGAGACAATAGATGCACGATACAGATAAACACCCGGTGCCAGACGTTGCCCGCCATTACTGCACAAGTCCCATTCCACATAATAAGTTTGTCCTTCGGATACTCCCTTCTCCAGATGTGTCCACATTTCCCGTCCGGCAAAATCGTATACGGACATACGGACCGCAAGCGTGGAACCGGGGCGATTGTGAGAAAGAACGAATGTAGTACTTTCACGGGCAGGGCTTTGTGTACAAATAACAGAGAACAGACCGGGACGCAATCCGCGAACCACCTCAAACTCCAAAGTCTTTGTAGAGGAATTATTCAGCAAATCCCAGGCACGGAACGACAACGTATGTTTACCCTCAGTGAGTTCGGGCACAGAAAAGTATACCGTTCCCCGGGTATAGTCTCCCGCTACCGGAGTATAATAATCATTCAGATTATAAGTCAGCACCGCACTGCCGTCGATACAAAGCGAAAGATCATGCCCGATACCATTGCCAACCGTATTGATACCATCCGCATCTTCCAATTCCGCCACAAACAACGGGGTGGTATTGGTTTGTCCACCAGGACTAAAGTCCGGCGTATTCAGATAAACGGTTATCTTAGGTCCTAATGTGTCCGTCAGAGAAACACCATCATCCGTTCCACCCACCAGGAAGCGGTCGAAAGCTCCGCCGGCTTCATGAGAATGAACGGCATCCAGAGCATAAAGGCTCAATAAACCTTCCTCATCGGAATAGTTGATATCCAACGGCACGGGAAAAGTAAATTCAAACCGTCCCTGACGAACCGAGTCACTGCCCGAGAAAAGAGTTTTACTGCGCTCGGTATAAGTGAAAGCTCCCTCATCACGATTATCAAGAGTCGTCACTTCTTCCTTACTATCCAGCACAGTAGGATGCACTGTACCGGTAAAGTCTTCAGCCAAAGCTCCTTCGGGAGTCAGGATACGTCCTTTTACTGTAATCTTGCTACCGGCTTTCACCTGCGGATAGACGCTCGTTTCTTCTGCCACATTCACCCCCGCAAATTCGTCTACCTGCACCTGGTAATCGGGATATGCCAAAGTCAGGGCAGGATCGCCAATCAGAGAGAAGTTCAGTTTATTCCTATCGTTAGCCAAAGATTCATCGCACTTGGAAAGCCGCATGATGTCTCCAAGGCGCAAACGTTTACCTTCGGGACGCGAAAAAATATGACGGAGGAAAGCCTGATTCAACGTGGAGTTTTGCGAAGCATACACCACCCGCGATGTAGTGAGTAAAGCTATAGCACCACCTTTAGTATTCAGGAAAGCCTGCTCTCCGGCAGAAGTTTGTATATCATCAAAACGGGTAAAGTCACAGGTGGCGGTAATCCATAGAGGAAGGCGGGGAGACGTCATTTTAGTGATGTCAGCCATCGTCAGCAGATTCTCTGCCGCCCATGCAGAAGTACTTCCATGACCTGTATAGTTGACTACCAACATTCCCCTGTTAAATAACTGCAAGAGGCGTTTCGTAGCATCAGGATAAGTTTCTCCGGTAGCGGAAGACTCACGATGGAAAGCATCGGCATAGATCCGGTTGACAAGCAGGGAAGGATAATTCCTTTCGGTGTAGCTCGCCAATATCTCAGATTGAGAAACGTGCAAGTTCTTATCTCCGTCGTCAGCCACATAGCAGACGGTATGCTTCCACGGGCCTGCTTGTTTATTCTCCATATAGGCAATAGTCTTATCTACAGCAGCTTTTGCCTCGGCAGCTGTGCGAACGGGAAAACGCCCGATGCCAATATCCAGCATGGCGGCCGTAAGATCACCGCCTTCTTCATCATCAAGAAAACCGAAATAATCGTCAGTTACATAGGAAGAAGTCTCTTCCAAAGAAGTTTCCGATTGGTAAGACAGCAGAAAGTTTTCAGGCCGGTAACTCTTCCAGGAAGAAGTCAACATACGATTATCGTAACTGCAATCTCCGAAGAATAACAAGTATTTGGGACGTTCAGCTTCATTCGGGAAGCGATCATACAACATCTTCATCAGACGGCGATAAGCCGTTCCATCTGGTGTACCGGAGGAAAACTCATTGTAGATTTGCGGAGCGGTAAGGACAAGGACGGACAATCCGTCTTTCTCACGATGGGCTTGTGCCAGTCGTTCCGCCTGTGCCAGCAGGTCTTTCCGGTCGGGAGCAATGATAATCATATCCGTAGCTTCCAGAGAATGCAGATTCTGGTTCGCAACCCCACCTACGTTTTCCACTGTATCAAAGCCTCCCGCTTCGGGAGTGATGGCAACAAACTCACGCAACTCTCCTGCGGGAATGGTAAATGTATAGGTGCCATTGGCAAAACTGCCTTCTATTCTACCAATGTTTGCAGGATTGGTGACATCCCACACAACAGTAGAAGCTGTGGCACCGGAAAGAACGAACGTTGTCTCCTTATGAATGGAAGCCAAAGAGCGAAAAGTAAGATAAGGAGTGTTCAACGTAAGTGCACGCATGTAGTTTAAGGCAATGTAATCCAGACGCCCCGATGTACCCGAAGGGCGGGTATGGGTGATGGTTACAACCGTATTTTCCGACTTAGTCCCTTGCCAGGAAGCATTTATCGTTGCAGAAGTAGCTCTGGTATAATATTGATTATCGGAATCAATGGATGCCAGTGTGATATTGCCTTTCGGTTCACCATTCACTGAAACAGAGTAGCTGGTAGACGCATCAATGGAGCGGGCGGCAAAGACAGTAGTCAACCATCCGGCAGCTTCCGGCACAATGCCCGGCAAGTTCAATGTATAACTTTTCGTATTTCCGGCCACATAGTCATAATCTTCATAAAGCTGCCTGCCGGTACCTGCCCAACTATATGCATCTTTTTCATAGATAGCAAAGGAATTGAAAGTCGTCAATCTGTTGGCCGAAGTCTCTTTCAACGAAGAGAAAATTTCAGTTTCCATTTCCGGAATATCCTCCCGATCAGTCAGGAAGTAATACCCTTCATCAGAGTAAAAGTTGCGCTCGCGAACAAAGTAAGTATTTTGGCTGTCCGGTGTCCAGGATACAGTGCCACGACCATAAAACAACACACCATCTGACAAACGCAACAAAGGAACTTCGGGCAAGTCAGCTGCCGGATGTTCATTGAAACGTTGGGACAGCAAATAACCGCCATAACCAAATACGCGGACTTTTTCGGGTATTGAGAATCCCATCTTTTTCAATTCGGCATTCGTGATTTTAAAGACTCCGGTATTTCTCACACTTATCTTCGTCCAACGGCCGGAAGCAAGAAGTGATGTTGTACAATCCTTTAGAGATACTTCGGATAAAGTTGTTTTCAGATTTCGGGTAGCTGTTTCCTCCCCTATTCTATCTTTCTTAAGAAAAGAATTCACGGATAGTTTGAAAGAATTCAGCCGTTGATAACTTCCTTCACGAAAAACAATAGGAACAAAGCTTATGGAGAGAAAACCACGATGTGCGGAAACTTTAATGAAAGAGTTTATCTGTGGAGATGCCGGCAAGCCTTCCCGGAAAGCCACATTTTCATTGGGTAGCTGACGTAAACTGTCGAGTCGCATCTCTAATGCCGCCACCTCACTCCGGTTTAACTTCTGATATTCCGGAAACTCTATTTCCACCTGATAGGTGAAGGCACGGAAGTCTTTCCCCAAAGGGAGTTCACGCGTCACTACGGGAAGCGTTTGTGCAGAAGACAATTCCTGCCAGTTCAGCGTAATGAATTCCTGCGCTGAAACCGGAAGAAGAAAAGCGATAAAGCAACAAAGCAACCAGCAACGTTTGATAAACATATCGTAATAAATTGACTCAACGAATATAAAAGTCGAGCAACTTATCTTCTCCGAGGTATCCTTCCAAATGCTGTCCTATCTGTACCGGACCTACGCCTGCGGGAGTTCCCGTAAACAACAGGTCGCCTATTTTCAGCGTCATAAAGCGGCTGACATATGCAATGATCTCATCCACTTTGAAAAGCATATCCGAGGTATTGCCATGCTGCACTTCCTTGCCGTCTATTTCCAGACGGAAATCAAGCCGCTGCAAATCGCCTCCTGCCTGCTCCAAAGGAACAAAAGTTCCGATAGCTGCCGAATGATCGAACCCTTTGCAAAGTTCCCAGGGATTACCCGCTTCACGGAACTTACGTTGCAAGTCGCGTGCCGTAAAGTCGATGCCTACAGTCACTGCGTCATAATAACGATTGGCAAAGCGCGGCGCAATGTTTTTTCCCAAACGGCAGATACGTACCACCACCTCAGTTTCGTAATGAACCTCATCCGAAAAATCGGGAATAAAGAAAGGCTTTCCGTCTTTCAATATAGCCGAGTCGGGCTTCATGAAGATAACCGGCTCTTTATTAACTAACGTATGCCCCAGCTCTTTATTGTGCAGTGCATAGTTCATTCCGACAGCAATAATCTTCATTATTCGATTTCGTTAAAATTCAGGCGGTTGAACATCACCGCCAAATGAGCATATAGAGAAGTATTCTGAACAACTATATTTTCCGGCACACGGATACGGAACGGGGTAAAGTTCCATACAGCTTTGATGCCACCCGCTATCATGGTATCCGTAATGCATTGGGCTATCTCGATAGGTACAGTCAGCACACCGATGTTCACATCATATTCGCGCATCTTCTGCTCGAATTCACTGGAATGGAAGATCGGTATTCCGTTCAACGTAGTGCCTACCAATTCCGGGGTCACATCAAATGCTGCTACAATTTCCAGCCCGAAGTGCTTCAAACCGGAGTCGCGCAACAATGCACCACCCAGGCTACCTACTCCAAACAGAAATGCTTTATGCATATCGGTAAATCCGAGGAAGTCTTCCAGTACAGCTATCAGCGTATCGACTTCGTAGCCTACACGCGTACGCCCGGAGATGTTGACATACGACAAATCCTTGGCTATCTGTGAAGCATCTATATTGATTTCTTTAGATATCTGTGTAGAAGAGACGTACCGTTCGCCCCGCTGCTTGAGCAGCTTAACATTCGACAAGTACCACGGCAACCTGCGCAAAGTAGGCTCCGGCACTTTCATGCTATCCTTATATTGAATTGCCTGGTTCGTGGTCATTTTCTTCATTTCTTTCGGTTACGGGTGGACAAAAATACGCTTTTTTTGGAAAAGAATACTCCAACAGAAGAAAGTTAACATAATTTCCACAAAAGTTTTACTTGTCAGCAAAGAGGGATAACGGCAAACTAAGGGAAACTCCCACCGAATGGAACTTCAGGCAATCGAAACCGGCAAAGACTCCTATCCGTGCCATATCGGAAAACCCAATCGAATATCCAATCTCCGTATAGGGGCGCCCACCATATATCACGATGGAACGAAGATGCAAAGCTTCATCAAATGCTTTTCTTGACAGAAAAGGAAGATGTTTCAAAAGCAGATATGGAGTATACCAGGAGACATTAGCCTGTGCCCAGCGGGTATTAGTGGACAAAACGTAGTTGTCCACTAAACTAAACCCGGTATCGAAAGAACGTTCCGTAACCAATATGCGGGTAGAAGCGAAATGTTTAAAGTCGGGGAACTGAAGATTCTTTGCATCAAAGAATGAACCTGCATTCACTGACCAATGCAGGCGATTGAACATTCCGAATTCGATTTTCTGTTTAGCTGAGAACTGCATCAGGTGGTACGAGGTAAGATAACGGCTTCCGCTCATAGGGAAAGCTCTGTCATATTTCAAGGCAAATGTAGGATAACGGGAAGCTTCATACACTTTTTTACCTTGCGACATGTAATAGTAGTGAGCCGGAGTGTACTCCAACTCAAAAGAAGCTTTCAGGATATCATTCTCCGGCATTGGTCGGAAAGCAGTGTTTTCCGGAATATTCGGTTCGGCATCTCTTTTGAACCAACTTTTATGGATATGGTTATCCAGCATCTTCCTGCGTTGCCAGGAAAGTGAGGAAGAAAAAAGTAATCCGTTAGCCGGCTCTATCGCATGGTCAACTGTGAAGAAGGTATTCTCGTAAAGCTTCAGATGGTTATGACCGAACAGCGAGCTGGACATACTGTTAATCAAACGGGATTCTCCACTTTCCGAATTATAATCAGCGGACAGAAGACCTCCGGAAAGAGATAAATAACCACGGTTTCGGGGAGCATAATCTAATGTCAGTTCTCCTTGTCCAATCCAGTTTTTGCGGGCAGTGGTATAATAGAAAGAAGGCACAAAACGAAGTGTAGAAGATTCTGATAACTTCACTCCTGTCTTTAGCTTAACTCCTAACCAGAAGCCATCCACTAAATTATATTCGGGAATATAAGCGGAAAGACCAGGTAAAGTTAACCATGCATTTTTATTGGAAGTTCTGAAAGTCTTTCCCCACATAATGGTATTCAGTACTTGCCCGACCGTTGTTTTCTTCTCGGATTTTTCTCCGGGTGATAAATCTTTCAGCGCAATCTTTTCTTCTTTATATTGATAACTCTGCACTTCTTCCAATCGCAACGGCACACTACGAATAGTGGTCCAATAAAGAGAATCCCGCTTATCGGCAAGCGAATCAACCTGAGTATCTTTGCGTCCGATCCGTGCCGGACGTTCAAATTTATGTTTCTTTGGCTGCGCTACTGCATTGGCAGTTACAGGTTTTGTCGTTTTATCCGTACTGGTCTCCGGCTGGATATCCGTTTTTACCTCTCTATAGTGTATTGCTGCCAGATAAGAAGCCTCTGCCTTGAAACCCATTATATCAATGGTAGAAGAAGTCGTAATAGAAACCGGCAGAAAAACAGAAGACTGTACTTCCTTGCAAGTGATCTTAATCTTTGCTTTCAACCCGGTAGCGCGAACATTGACATCAGCAGCCGAAATGCACCACAAATCTTCTACAATGAACAGGTCTCCTTCCAGCAAACGGTTATCGTCTTTCTTGGGAATCACACGGATCTTATTTATCATTTGTCCTTCTTCCACAAAGCAAGCGTCAAGTTTGAAACGATAGTACGAGAAAGCATTTTTATTTAACGGGGAAACTTTACCGAAAAGCTCGGGGGTATAGAGATTAATCGTAGTTATACCCATGTCCACCCCTATTTCTTCTGGAAAAGAGTTCTTATTGGCTAATACCTTATTATTCCAGACATTGGGGGCAGTAAAGTTCACAATCTGCTGTTGCTCCAAGACAAACAGCTTTCCAAGCCATTCTTTTGCATCTTTCCGCACCTCTTTGGATAGTTTCAGGACAGCAGGAATAGCGGTCCCTTTACCGGTTCCCTTCAGATACGTGCCGGCAGTGTAGCTTTTTATCTGAGTGCGATAATAAGGAGCACGTGCTATCGCTTTACGCATCACTGCATAGGCCGGATCTTCATTTCCCTTGGTGATGTTTACTTCCGGCAGGCTATAGGTACGTTCGGCAAGCACTATATCCTTCTCATAATCACGATTCAGCATTTGAAAAGTAAAGGTCTGGGATATGAATCCTAAAGAAGAAACCTCACAGGTATATTGTCCGGCAGATAATTTCGTTTGAAACCGCCCATGCTCATCGGTAGTTAAACCGGACTTCATTTCTCTCAGATAGAGAGCGGCATAAGGAACCGGCTTTCCGTCAGTATCTGTAACAGTACCTTTGAAAGATTGTGCAAAAGATAGTATAGTAACCAAAGACAATAGGAATAGCCAGATGATTCTTTTCATATTTCGTATATTTGAAGCTAAATAGCGTTTTCTATTAGACGACAAAAGTCCAAAAAGATTGCAAAGTTCCACGCAAAATATTACTTTTGGTTCTTAAAACAGAACGAATATGAAGAATAATGATTGGAAAGAACGGTTGAATGTTGTTTATTCTACCAATCCGGACTATAGTTATGAAATGGAAGATGATGGTGAACAGGTAACCCCGGAAGCTTCCAGGCAGAAGTTGCGTGTTCAATTGGATCGCAAGAATCGAGGAGGAAAAGTAGTCACACTTGTCACGGGTTTCGTAGGTACGGAAAATGACCTGAAGGAGTTAGGTAAATTACTGAAGTCTAAATGTGGCGTAGGTGGAAGTGCCAAAGACGGAGAAATCATCGTACAGGGAGATTTCAAGCAGAAAGTACTGGAACTACTTAAGAAAGAGGGATATACGCAGACTAAACCGGTCGGATAATCCAGACCATTTGTTTTCAGTAGGCATATCACTTCTTTCAAAAACAGCAAATATGCATAAAAAAACGACCGCTACGGAAACTCCATGCGGTCGTTTTTTTATATATATTGAGTTGAATTATTCAGCTTTCAAAGTGAAACGCTTGAAGTCTACAATCTTCAATTCAGGGTCAGCTGCTGCCAACACTTCTCTTACGGTCTTCTTAGAGTCCATGATATTTTCTTGGTTCAGCAAGCAAACTTCTTTCAAGAACTTAGCCAAACGACCTTTAGCAATGTTCTGAATCATTTGTTCGGGCAGATGTGCAGCCTTCTCAGCAGAAACAGTAGCAATGATTTCTTTTGCTTTTGCTATATCTTCAGCTGTAATCCAACCTTTAGCCATGTTGCTTTCCATGTGGTCTTCGCTATCCACGTGAGCCGGATTGATACCTGCTTTCTTCAAAGCAGCCTCAACAGCCTTCTGTACCTGTTCTGCTTTGGTCTTCTCGATAGCAACTTCAATTTCTTTCTGCTTCACTTCTTCAGAAACACCATCCTCGTCAATTGCAATCGGGTTCATGGCAGCAATCTGCATAGCCACTTCCTTAGCCAACTGCTCTTCAACTTCTTTATTGAAAGCAACGATAGTGCAGAGACCATTTCTATTCATATGATTGTAAACAACAGTACTTGCACCCTCTACAGTCATGTAGCCGTCAAGTTCCATTTTCTCGCCTGTAATACCGCTACGGTCAGTCACTGCATCCTGTACAGTACCGTTACCCATCGGCAATGCTTTCACTTCATCCAAAGTTTTGCAGTTGTTAGCTACAGCAAGATCAAGAATATCCTGAGTCAATTTTATGAAATCAGCATTCTGAGCTACGAAGTCAGTTTCACACTTCAACGCAATGATTACGGCAAAGTTACCGGTAGTTTTAGCCAAAACACAACCTTCAGAAGCTTCACGGTCTGAACGCTTAGCGGCAACAGCCTGTCCCTTCTTGCGGATTATTTCTATTGCCTTGTCGAAATCGCCTTCAGCTTCCGTCAATGCATTCTTACAGTCCATCATACCTGCTCCGGTCATTTTACGGAGTTTGGTAATATCAGCCATTGTTACAGCCATAATATATTTTCTTTTTATAATTAATATTCTAAATGATAAAATGGTAAGATGATAGGATGGTAAGACGATATTATCATCTTATCATTTTACCATCTTACCATTCAATTATGATTAAGCCTCTTCGTCTTCCTTCAGGAAAGCAGCAGCTTTAGCTGCATTGATTGCTTCCTCGTCAGATTTGTCGAGTCTTGCTTTTGTAGCTTTCTTCTTGCCTTTATTGGCAGGAGCTTCACCAGCTGCTTCCATATCTACTTTTTCAGCTTTTCTTTCTTCCAAACCTTCCTGCATAGCAGCGCAGCAAGCATCCAGAATTACTTCTATTGATTTAGTAGCATCATCATTAGCCGGGATAACGAAATCAATGTTAGAAGGATCAGAGTTCGTATCAACGATACCGAATACGGGGATACCCAAACGGTTAGCTTCGCGAACTGCAATATTTTCTTTCATAACATCAATAACGAACAGTGCAGACGGCAGACGAGTCAGGTCAGCAATAGAACCCAAAGTCTTGTCCAACTTAGCACGTTGACGTGAAATCTGCAGTACTTCTCTCTTAGACAGATTAGAATACGTACCGTCATTCGTCAATTTATCGATGGTAGCCATCTTCTTAACAGCCTTGCGGATTGTGGGGAAATTAGTTAACATACCGCCCGGCCAGCGCTCGATTACATAAGGCATATTTACAGCAGAAGCTTTGTCAGCAACCACTTGTTTAGCTTGTTTTTTAGTAGCAACGAACAGGACTTTCTTTCCTGATTTAGCAATTTGCTTCAAAGCTTCAGCAGCTTCGTCTACTTTAGCAACTGTTTTGTGGAGGTCAATGATGTGGATACCATTGCGTTCCATGAAAATATAAGGAGCCATTGCAGGATTCCACTTTCTTTTGAGGTGACCAAAGTGGCAACCGGCTTCCAATAATGTATCAAAATTTGTTCTTGACATCTTGTTTTTTCTTTAAATCGTTTACTTTCTTTTTTGTTTTTTCTAAACCAACCGCCGGGTAGTCTATCAATCCAGAGTCCCGGTAGTTTAGATACTAAACGCTCTTTCAGTTGAGAGTTGAGAGATAAAAGTTGAGAATTAAGCAACTTGTCCGCCCCAACATTTCTGCAACTCTTAACGTTTACTGAACTGGAATCTTCTACGAGCCTTCGGTTGTCCCGGTTTCTTACGTTCAACAGAACGCGGGTCACGAGTCATGAAGCCTTCAGCACGAAGAGCAGCTTTGTCTTCAGCATTCATCTTCACCAATGCGCGGGCAATAGCCAAACGCAAAGCCTGAGACTGACCGGTGAAACCACCACCGCAAAGATTTACTTTAATATCATATTTTTCAGCAACACCCAGCTTGCTCAGCGGTTGTTTTACTACATACTGAAGAATAGTTGATGGAAAGTACTCTGCAAGGTCTCTCTTGTTAATAGTAATCTTTCCTGTACCTTCGGTTACGAAAATGCGTGCAATTGCACTTTTACGTCTGCCTAATGCATTTACTACTTCCATATCTATTATTTAAGTAAGTTTATATCAATTGTTTTCGGGTTCTGAGCATCATGTTTGTGCTCGCTGCCAGCATATACGTACATATTGCTCAGCAATTTAGCGCCCAATTTGTTCTTAGGCAACATACCCTTTACTACTTTTCTCAACAGTCTGTCATCACCGTTCGGTTTAGCCTGCAGACGAGCAGGAGTCATTTCTCTCTGACCACCGGGATAACCTGTGTATGACAAATACACTTTGTCAGTCCACTTATTACCTGTCATTTTAACTTTGTCGGCATTGATAATGATTACATTATCACCGCAATCTACGTGAGGAGTAAAGTTTGGTTTATACTTCCCTCTCAACAGTTTCGCAACTTTTGCGCCCAGACGACCCAATACTTGGTCTGTAGCGTCAACAATAACCCATTCTTTGGTTACCGTAGCTTTGTTTGCAGAAATGGTCTTGTAACTTAAAGTATCCACTCTTGATTTGTTTTTTAAATGTTACTACTAAAAAAATCTTCATTACGGATTAGCCACCCCGGACAAAGGTGGATTAACTCGCTCTGAATTAATTGCTTATCCTTATTAGATAATAATCGGCTTGCAAAGGTACGGATTTTCCCAAAACTGGCAAACGTTTTCTTCTTTTTTTTAAAGAAGCTGACTATCAATCACAAGCAATGTTAGGACACAAAACAAGCAATGTTCCCATGCAAAAGATTGCTTGCTTTGCATCGGAACATTGCTTATTATATCCGGATAGCCCGTTTTAACGAACAATATCTTCAGGGAATACAGGCGGCATCGTTACCCGCTTCCAGGTTTCATGATACCAACAGTTCAATTCATTGCCATTCAAATCTTTAGAAATAAAATATTTCAGATGCATAAGCCCGCCTTCTCCCATCTCAAACTCCAGGACATTATCTTTATTATCCAGCATGGGCAGATGAATATTCTTCTCAATACTTTCCCGATAGCTATTGTCCGTCAGCTGGATATAGGTACCATATCCGGTGATTATGGCATCTTTGCCGGGAATAAGAGTGAAATTGACGATACGCCCGTCATCGCTCAATACCTTGAATGTGTTACTGGGCTTCAAAGCACCGGGAACATCCGGAATTTCGGATACATAGTGACACAGCTGCCAGATACCTTTCAAATCCGCTGGTTTGAAACTCGCCTTCTTCTGCGCTGCCGCTCCTGTTACCGCCAACAGCACTGCTGCCAACATGGTAATGAAATACTTCTTCTTCATGTTCGTATATATTTGGTTAACGTATAGGCATCTGACTGTCACAAATATAAGTAATTATTTTAATATTATAACAGTTTATTAGTAAAAAAAGAGCCCGCACAACAAGATTGTGCGGGCTACTTCACTTATTTATTTTAAGAGTTAGAACTCTGCATTACGCGGCGTACGCGGGAAAGGTATTACGTCACGAATATTTGCCATACCCGTCACGAACAGAAGCAAGCGTTCAAAACCCAGACCAAAACCGGAGTGAGGGCACGTACCGAATCTGCGGGTATCAAGATACCACCACATATCCTTCATCGGAATATGCATTTCGTCAATACGCGTCATCAGCTTGTCATAATCAGACTCACGCTCAGAGCCACCGATAATCTCACCAATCTTCGGAAATAATACGTCCATTGCACGTACTGTTTTACCATCTTCGTTCTGCTTCATGTAGAACGCTTTGATTTCCTTCGGATAGTCGGTCAGGATAACCGGACGCTTGAAGTGTTCTTCCACGAGATAACGTTCGTGCTCAGAAGCCAAGTCCACACCCCAGTATACCGGAAATTCGAACTTATGACCTTTAGCAACAGCCTCTTCCAGTATCTTGATGCCGTCCGTATAAGGCAAACGTACGAAAGATTCTTTCAATACACCTTGCAGACGTTCAATCAAGCCTTTGTCAAACATATCGTTCAGGAACTTCACGTCGTCAGCACAGTTATCCAAAGCCCACTTCACACAGAATTTGATAAACTCTTCCGCCAGATCCATATTGTCCGTAATGTCGTTGAACGCTACTTCCGGTTCCACCATCCAGAACTCAGCCAAATGGCGTGGAGTATTGGAGTTTTCTGCACGAAATGTAGGGCCAAAAGTATAAATAGCGCCCAGTGCCGTAGCAGCAAGTTCACCTTCCAACTGTCCGGAAACCGTCAGACTGGTTTGCTTACCAAAGAAGTCGTCATCATAAATGATGGAACCGGCTTCATCTTTCTTCAAATCATAGAGGTTCTTCGTCGTTACCTGAAACATCTGTCCGGCACCTTCACAGTCAGATGCCGTAATGATAGGTGTATGGAAATAAACGAAGCCTTTCTGATGAAAGAAAGTATGGATAGCTATCGCCATGTTATGACGGATGCGGAACACCGCACCGAAAGTATTCGTACGGGGACGCAGGTGAGCAATCTCACGCAGGAATTCCAGCGTATGACCTTTCTTCTGCAAAGGATATGTATTATCACAAGTACCCAGCACTTCAATCTCACGAGCTTGAATCTCAGCTTTCTGACCGGAACCTACTGACTCCGTCAATTCACCGTTCACACTCAGACAGGCACCGGTGGTAATATCTTTCAGCATCTCCTCATCAAAGTTTGCCAAATCTACTACAACCTGCACATTATTTATTGTAGAACCGTCATTCAGGGCGATAAAATTAACTTGTTTACTACCTCTGCGGGTACGAACCCAGCCTTTCACGTTGACCATAGCGCCGAAATCTTCGCGCTTCAACACGTCAACAATCTTTGTTCTACTAATCTTTTCCATAAATTTGTGTTAAACCTCTATATTATATAATTACTCAAAAGAGCCCATGCGCAGGTAGTTTACTTCCTGTTCGCTCAAATAGCGCCATTCACCACGACGTAAGCCTTTCTTAGTCAGTCCGGCAAAGAATACGCGGTCGAGTTTGACTACCTTGTAACCCAGTGACTCAAATATACGACGAACAATACGGTTCTTACCTGAGTGAATTTCAATGCCCACTTCATCCCGTCTAACATCATCCGTATAACTGATAGCATCTGCATGTATTTCACCGTCATCCAACTGAATACCGGCTGCAATCTGATCCATATCAGCTTTCGTCACATTTTTATCTGTATGTACGTGATAAATCTTCTTCTTCAGGAACTTCGGATGTGTCAGTTTGGAAGCCAGGTCACCGTCGTTCGTCAGCAATAACACACCTGTAGTGTTACGGTCCAGACGACCTACCGGATAAATACGCTCATCGCAAGCACCCTTCACCAAATCCATCACTGTACGACGTGCCTGCGGATCATCCGAGGTAGTCACAGTGTCTTTCGGCTTATTCAGCAAGATATAAATCTTACGTTCAATGCTCACCATCTGATCATGGAACTTCACTTCGTCAGCACGTTTGATCTTAGTTCCGAGTTCTGTAACCACTACTCCATTTACTGAAACCACACCTGCCGTGATGAATTCATCCGCCTCACGACGAGAGCAGACACCTGCATTAGCCAAGAACTTGTTCAAACGGATCGGTTCATTAGGATCCGTAAACTGTTCCTTATATTCTATCTGTTTCTTACGGCTGTACTTTGCATTCGGATCATAATCCGGCGTACGACGCTGCTGGGGACGACCATATCCGCCTCTTCCGCCATCCGGATTGAAGCGTGGACGCTGCGGGCGGTCGCCATAAGAAGAACCTCCATAAGAAGAGCCACCATAAGAACGTTGTGGACGATCACCACCATCACCGCTATTATAGCGAGGACGATAAGGACGGTCGTTGTTATAAGAACGCTGTCCGTCACCACTATTGAAACGCGGGCGTTGGGGACGGTCACCATAAGAAGAGCCTCCATAAGAAGGACGCTGTGGACGATCACCACCATCACCGCTATTATAGCGAGGACGATAAGGACGGTCACCACCACTGTTGTTTCCATAAGAAGGACGTTGCGGACGATCGCCGCCTTCACGATTATAGGACGGACGATCACCATACGAGCGTTGCGGACGATCGCCACCCTCGCGATTGTAAGACGGGCGGTCACCATAAGAACGTTGTGGACGTTCACCACCTTCAGCATTAGGGTTAAAGCGCGGGCGATACGGGCGATCACTGCTGTAAGCACGCTGTGGGCGTTCGCCACTCTCGCTGTTAAAACGCGGACGATAGGGTCGGTCACCACCTTCACGGTTGTAAGACGGACGGCTGTAATTGTTTTCTCTTTCAAATCTGTTGCCTGAATTCTCCTCACTGGAAGAATCGTCACGCCAATTTTCGTTTTCTGTACTCATTGTTTTATTCGAATAAAATTAAACGTTGGCCTCACGGCCATTCTATTATCACTCTTATACCTTATATTATATATGTATACTATATTAACAATCGCCGGATTTAAAATGTTGGCTTCATTATACAGCTAAATTTAATATTTCCAGCTTAGATTCCTGTATATGTATGAGGAGTAATTGCACGCAATTCTTTCTTTATTTCCTCATCTACATTCAAACCTTCAATAAATTCCTTTATAGAAGCTTCCGTAATAGCCTGATTAGTGCGGGTTAAGGCCTTCAACGCCTCGTACGGATGCGGATATGCTTCACGGCGCAGAATTGTCTGAATAGCCTCAGCTACCACACTCCAGCAATTATCCAGATCGCGATAGATAGCCGCTTCGTTCAGCAACAATTTACGCAAACCTTTCAATGAGCTCTGAATGGCAATTACGATATGTCCGAACGGAACGCCTACGTTACGCAATACGGTAGAATCCGTCAGGTCACGTTGTAAGCGGGACACAGGCAGTTTCACCGACAAATGTTCCAGAATGGCACTTGCCACACCCAGATTACCTTCCGCATTTTCAAAGTCAATCGGATTCACTTTGTGCGGCATGGCGCTGGAACCTACTTCACCGGCTTTAATCTTCTGCTTGAAATATTCCATGGAAATATATTGCCAGAAGTCACGGTTCATATCGATCATTACCGTATTTATGCGCTTCATAGCATCGAATACAGCAGACAGATTATCATAATTAGAAATCTGCGTAGTATATTCTTCACGTTCCAAACCCAGTTTTTCAGCAACAAACCGGTTACCAAATGCTTTCCAGTCGAACTCCGGATAAGCCACATGATGCGCATTGTAATTTCCGGTAGCACCACCGAACTTGGCAGTAAGCGGACAAGACTTCAAAGTAGCCAGCTGGCGTTCAAGACGATATACAAATACCATCACCTCTTTTCCCAAACGAGTAGGTGAAGCCGGCTGACCGTGTGTCTTGGCAAGCATAGGAATAGCCGTCCATTCTTCCGCATACGTACGAAGTTGCGCAATCAGTTCCTCTATTTGTGGATAATAAACCTGTTCCAAAGCCTCTTTGATAGACAAAGGAACGGAAGTATTATTGATATCCTGCGAAGTCAGTCCGAAATGAATAAACTCTTTGTAGTCATCCATTCCACCCATTTTATCAAACTCTTCTTTCAGGAAATATTCTACGGCTTTTACATCATGGTTCGTTACGCTCTCAATATCTTTGATACGCTGCGCGTCAGCTTCAGAGAAGTTACGATAGATGTTTCTTAATGTTTCAAATACGTTTTTGTCTACGCCTTTTAATTGCGGCAAAGGCAATTCGCACAAGGTGATGAAGTATTCCACTTCCACTTGCACACGGTATTTTATCAAGGCAAATTCCGAGAAGTAAGCTGCCAAAGCATCTGTTTTTCCTCTGTATCGACCATCAATCGGAGAGATAGCAGTAAGTAAATCAAGTTCCATACGTGTATATTAGATAATTATCGAGCCGCAAAATTAGCTTTTTTTTCTGAGTAATAAGCCATAAAGGGGAAAGAAAGTTAAGTAAGGAAGTTAACAGATAAAAAAATAGCCTTACAACAGCTTGTAAGACCACTCATTATAGAAATCGGATGTGGGCGCTGAGGGATTCGAACCCCCGACCCTCTGGGTGTAAACCAGATGCTCT